>OLRU01002673.1_pt1 | contig 12234 bp, 10 predicted proteins | sample 1672961 | NCBI WGS metagenome assembly OLRU01 (sample SAMEA3136741, study PRJEB25190) | human gut metagenome | biome: human gut; feature: human-associated habitat; material: faeces | place: Austria | collected 2013 | reverse complement strand
GTTCGCACGCCGACATGCAGTGCAAAGCTGCGGGTGTCCAGCATGATGCCGGCCAAAAGTGCCTGGGCCTCCAATGGGGTGATGTTGTTTTCCTTCGGCATGAACTGCAGAAGCTCACACACCAGTTCGCTGGCGCTGGACGCATAGGGCTCATGGTAGATCAGCGTTGGGTTGTCGATGTGGCCCACCGCCATGCGGTGATGGTCGATGACGACGACGCGCTTGCACTTTTCGTAGATCTGCTGGCTTTCCAGCAGGCGCTTCTGGTAGGTATCGACGACGATCAGCAGCGTGTTCGGCGTGATGACGTCGAGCGTCTGATCGGGTGCGATAAAGTCGTGGCCCTCGCCTGCATCAAGAAAAGTCTTGAGCAGCGGCCCTGCGAGCGTAGCCTCGCTGTTGATGGCGATGACCGCGGGTACATCGCACATTTTGCTGATGCGCAGTACGCCGATGGCGGAGCCGACGGCGTCGAGGTCACTCATGCGGTGCCCCATGATGATAACGCTGTCGCTGCGCTTGATGAGGTCACACAGCGCGTTGGCAATAATGCGGCTGCGGACGTGGCTGCGCTTCTCGACGCCGTGGGAGATACCGCCGTAGAACTCAAAGCCGTCAACGGTCTTAACGGCGGCCTGGTCGCCGCCGCGGCCCAGAGCAATGTCGATGCTCTCGCGTGCCATCTGGTGGCATTCCTGCAGGGTCTTTCCGCCGTGGCCGACACCGATGGACAGCGTCGTCAGCCCGCCGGGATGCAGCGCACGGACCTTATCGAGGATGTCAAAGCGCTCCGCCAGCATCCAGCGGACGTCACGTTCCTCCACCACTGCGATGTAGCGGCTGTTCGTGACCTTGCGCAAAAAGCCGGTGCTGCGCCCGATATACTCTTCCAGCAGGCTGTTGATAGCCTCCAGCTCCTTGGCCTGCTCACTGTCCTTCATATCGTCAAACAGCTCGTCATAGCTGTCGATGACGATGATGAGACAGGCCGGGCGGCTCTCGTTGTACTCGTCGAGCGTTTCTTTATAAAGCGTATCATTGATGAGATACACAAGGCTGGCCCCGCGGCTGCCCTTGGCTGAGCCTGCATAGGCCGTAAAGCGGCGCTCCCCCACTTTCAGGTCCTGCCCGTGCGGGCGGGAGCAGACAGCCAGATCCAGCTCCGGCAGAACGCGATTCACCGGGCGGGTCACCGCGTCGTAATCGTCCAGCACATCCTGCCTGAAATACTGGTTGTACCACAAAATGCGCCCGTCGTTGACAAGCACCGTGGGGATGGGCAGATTTGCCAGGCTGTACTGGATACGGCTGTTCTCAAAATCGGTGCTGCAAAGCTGCCTGGCCAGAAACGCGCGCAGGCGGCGGCGCTGGTAGAGCACTACACAGAGCGCGATCAGTACCAGCACCGCAGGCACGGCCAGCAGGGCAGGCTGCGTCAGGGCCACCGGCACGACCATCGCGGCGATGGCGACCAGCAGCAACAGCAGCAGAGCGGCAATATCCAATCCATCCTTGTGTTTCATCGTACACTCCCCTGTTCAGGAAAACAATTACACTTCCAGCAGAATTGGCAGGATCATGGGGCTGCGCTTGGTGCGGCGGTAAATATAGCTCGACAGCGCCTCGCGCACGCGGGCTTTGACGCTTGCCCAGTCGTGCAGGTTGTCGGCCAGGCTGCGGTCCAGGGCCATCTCCACCTGGGTGCGGGCTCCCTCCATCAGCTCCTCGCTCTCGCGCACGTAGACAAAGCCGCGGCTGACGAGATCGGGACCGGAGAGAACCTGTCCGTTGCTGCCGTCGATGGCGGCGGTCACAATGATGATGCCGTCCTCCGACAGGTGGTGGCGGTCCCGCAGGACCACGTTGCCTACATCGCCGACGCCGTAGCCATCGACCATCACAGCGCCCGCCGTAACAGTGTTCTCAACGGTCATGCCATCCGCGGAAAGGCGGATGTTCTGGCCGTTCTCGGCGATATAGATATTCTGCTTCGGGATATAGCCCAGATGCTCCGCGGTCTCGGCGTGGCGCTTGAGCTGCTTGAACTCACCGTGCACGGGCAGGAAAAACTGCGGGTGGGCCAGCGTCAGCATGAGCTTCTGCTCCTCCTGGCAGGCATGGCCGGACACGTGGGTGTCGTACATATTTTCGTAGATGACCTCGGCCCCAAGGGTCAGCAGGCCGTTGACGACCTTGGTGACGGTCTTTTCATTGCCGGGGATTGGGCGTGCCGAGATGATGATGAAGTCATTGGGGCCTACGCGCACCTGACGGTGGCTGGCCTGCGCCATGCGGGACAGCGCGCTCAGCGGCTCGCCCTGGCTGCCGGTGGTGATGAGCACGACCTTCTCGGGCGGGTACTTGTTGATTTCGTCAATCGTGATAAGCACATTATCCGGCGCGTGCAGGTAGCCCAGCTCACGGGCCATCTCGGTGTTGGAGACCATGCTGCGCCCGCTGACGGCGACCTTACGGCCCGACTCAATCGCCAGGTCGATGATCTGCTGCACGCGGTAGATGTTGGAGGCGAACGTTGCCACGATGATGCGGCGCTTACCGGCCTTGGCAAACAGGCGGCGCACGCCTTCGGCGACAGTCTGTTCAGTGGCGGTGAAGCCCGGGCGCTCTGCGTTGGTGGAATCTGCCAGCAGCGCCAGCACGCCCTTGCGGCCATACTCGGCAATCGTGGGCAGGTCTGTCACGGCGTCGCCGGACAGCGGCGTGTAGTCGACCTTGAAGTCGCCGGTGTGGATGACCACGCCCGCCGGGCAGTCGATGGCGAAGGCCAGCGAGTCCGGGATGGAGTGGTTGACGTGGATCGGCTCAACGGTGAAGCAGCCGAGCGTGACCTTCTGGCGCGGGCGGATCTCATGGAAGATCGCGCTGGACGCAAGGCCGTGCTCCTCGAGCTTGTTCTTGATAAGACCAATCGTCAGCTTGGCGGCGTAGATCGGCACATTGAATTTTTTGAGCAGGTACGGCAGACTGCCGATATGGTCCTCGTGACCGTGGGTGATGAACAAGCCCTTGATGCGGTCCCTGTTCTCGAGCACGTAGGTGAAGTCCGGGATGACCAGATCGACACCGAACATATCGGCATCCGGGAACACAAGGCCGCAGTCAACGAGGATCATGTCGCCCTGGCACTCATACAGCGTAATGTTCTTGCCGACCTCGCCGAGGCCGCCCAGCGGGCAGATGTGCATCGGGATGGCCGGGGTCATCTCAAGATGCTCCGGGCTCTTTGGACGGCGTCCGCGGCGCTGGCCCTGGGGGCGCGGTGCGGCAGCCTGACCGTTCTGGGGTGCAGCGCTGTTCTGATTCTGGCGCGGGCGGCGCGGACGCGGAGCCGGGATGCTCTGCGCGGCGGCGTTCTGCTCGGCAGTGGCCGGGGCCGCGGGGCGCGGGCGGCGGGGGCGGGGCTTGTGCTGCGCGTTGGCAGCGTTCTCACCCTGGGGCTTGGGTGTGCGCGGCTTGCGGGTATGGGGCGCAATCTGGCCGTTCTGGGCAGGCTGCGCGGTATTTTTACGTTTTGGCTTGAACTCTTCCATCGAAAACCTCCGAATCGTCGTATTTCCGGGCTGGTGCCTGCCATCTGCAGGTACCGGATCCCCTCAAAAGCGGTTGCGATCTATGTATTTTAAGAGCGGATGCTCCTATGCCTAATGGAATGGGCGCGGAAAGCCCGCCTGAAAAGACGCGGCCAGGCCCGATAAAACACACAATGCAATTACACTCTATTATAATCGGAAATGGCGTCTATGTCAAATATCTTGCCTTATGAAGCCCGGCTTGCTATAATAATAGTATTATAGACCAGAATACGGAGTACAACGCATGAAGCATATTGAAATTTATACCGATGGTGCCTGCAGCGGCAACCCCGGCCCGGGCGGCTGGGGCGCGATCCTGCGGTTCCGCACGGCGCAGAAGGTGTACGAGAAGGAGCTTTCCGGCGGCGAGGCCAACACGACCAACAACCGCATGGAGATGACCGCCCTGCTGGAGGCGCTGCGCCAGCTCAAGGAGCCCTGCGCCATTGACCTGTACAGCGACAGCAAGTACGTCATCGACAGCCTGCAAAAGGGCTGGGCCAGGGGTTGGCGCGCCCGCGGCTGGAAGAAAGCAGACAAATCCCCCGCCCTGAACCCGGATCTGTGGGCCCCGCTGCTGGCCGAGAGCGAGAAGCATGAAATCACCTACCACTGGCTGAAGGGCCACGCCGGCCATCCCGAAAACGAACGCTGTGACCGCATGGCTGTGGAGCAAAGCAAGAAATACGGCGGGCGTCAGGCCTGACCTTGGCTTAAGGAGAGAAACATGGACGGTTTTAACACATTTGAAAAGCAGGATAAGGTTCTGCTGGGACTGAACAGCGGCAGTGACGCCGCCGCAGCCATGCGCATTTTGCGGCAGCAGGGCTTTGCGGTGCAGACATTCACGGCTGAACACGAAGTCACGCCAGCCGGGCTTTTGCAGCTGCTGGCCGACAAGGCTGCCGAGTTGGACTGCGCGTTCATTGCCACCGGGCACTATGCCCGCATCGAGGTGGACGGCGAGGGGCTTTCTCATCTGCTGCCTGCTGCGGACGCCGAGGCAGACCAGAGTGCCGCGCTGGCAGGTCTGCCGCAGGAAGTGCTGGCTAAGCTGGTGCTGCCGCTGGGCGAGTTTACCAAGGCAGAAGTGGCGGAGATGCTGGCGGATACGGCGGAATAAATCTTACGACAGCAAAAATGCCTGTGCAGGTTTGAAGCCTGCACAGGCATTTTTGTTTGCGTTGGCTTCCCCCTCGGGGGAAGCTGTCAGTGGCTCCGACCACTGACTGATGAGGGCAAAGCTTGTGGCAATGACCCGTTTTTGAGTAGTCAGATACACCTTGCCCTCATCCGGCCCTGCGGGGCCACCTTCCCCCGAGGGGGGGAAGGCTTTTGAGAGTTTCATTTTTTCTTTTTATGCTTCGGCCAGGGCCACCATTTGCCCTCTTTTTCGTGCATCCAATGGGCGAGCGGATAGAAGATCATGGCCAGACCGCCCAGCAGGATCAGGATGTACAGCCAGCCCGCAAAGTCAAAAATCACATCCAGTGCGGCCAGCGCAGCCAGAAAGAACCCGGCGTACATCATGAACTGGCCGTTGTGCACCACATAACCGTTCCAGTTTTCTGGTTTGATCTCGTCGCGGCCCTGGTCGCCCCAGACATTGGGGTTCTTCATTGCGGAGTAGCCGTAAAACGCCAGCACGATACCGATAACAAAAAGGAATTCAAACAATGGGGTGTCCTCCCGGAATTATTTTTTGAAGAAGGGGCTGAAATCAAATGTTGCAAAGTAGTCCTCCGGCGTCTCGGCGCGGCGGATGAGCTGGTGGGAGCCGTCCTCTTTCAGCAGGACCTCGGCACTGCGCAGCTTGCCGTTGTAGTTGTAGCCCATCGAGAAGCCGTGTGCGCCTGTGTCATGGATGTAGACAATGTCGCCGATTTCGATTTCCGGCAGCATACGGTCAATGGCGAACTTGTCATTGTTCTCACACAGACCGCCGGTGACGTCGTACTTGTGGTCGCAGGGAGTGTCCTCCTTGCCCAGCACCGTGATGTGATGGTAGGAGCCGTACATGGCAGGGCGCATCAGGTTGGCCGCGCAGGCGTCAACGCCGATGTACTCCTTGTAAATATGCTTCTGGTGCAGCACGGTGGTGACAAGTGCGCCGTAGGGTGCCAGCATGAAGCGGCCCATCTCGGTGAAGATGGCGACATCACCCATGCCGGCGGGCACCAGAATCTCCTCAAACTTCTTGCGCACGCCCTCGCCGATGGCGGCAATGTCGTTGCTGCGCTGGTCGGGGCGGTAGGCAATGCCGACGCCGCCCGAAAGGTTGATGAACTTGATTTTTGCGCCGGTGCGCTTGTGCAGGCGGACGGCCAGCTCAAACAGGATACCGGCCAGCTTCGGGTAATAGTCGTCAGTCACGGTGTTGCTGGCCAGGAAGGAGTGGATGCCGAACTGCTCGGCACCGGCAGTCATCAGCCTGGTGTAAGCCTCGGCCATCTGATCCTCGCTCATGCCGTACTTGGCGTCGCCGGGGTTGTCCATGATACCGTTGCCCAGCTCGAACACACCGCCCGGGTTGTAGCGGCAGCATACGGTCTTGGGCACACCCGCGACCTTTTCAAGGAACGCAACGTGGGTCAGGTCGTCCAGATTGATGTACGCGCCGAGGTCGTAGGCTTTCTTCATGTCCTGCGCGGGCGTGTCGTTGGAGGAAAACATGATGTCGCTGCCCTTGAAACCGCAGGCCTCGCTCATGAGCAGCTCAGTATAGCTGGAGCAGTCAACGCCGCAGCCCTCCTCCTGCAGAATCTTCAGCAGGTAGGGGTTGGGCGTGGCCTTTACAGCGAAATATTCTTTAAAGCCCTTGTTCCAACTGAACGCAGCGTTGACCCTGCGGGCGTTCTCGCGGATTCCCTTTTCATCGTAAAGGTGGAACGGGGTGGGAATATCGGCGGCGATCTCCTTCGCCTGGGCAAGGGTGATAAACGGCTTTTTCTGCGGCATGATTGTTTTTCCTTTCCCTTTATATGCTTCGTATAGGCTTATTATATACGGTTTGTAAGGCGACGGCAAGAGACTTTGGGAAAAATAGCGCTGTAGGGGCCGGACATGTCCGGCCCGCGGCTGTATGGCAAGCATATGCTACTGGGAAGGCTGCGGGCGGGGCATGCCCCGCCCCTACTGCGCAGCCAAAATGAAAAAGACCGTTCCAGAACCAGAACGGTCTTTTATCCTATTTACAGCACAGTCTCCGCGTGGTCACCCTGAATGTGGAGTCTGGCGGTCAGCAGGCGGTTGTCCAGTTGGCGGCAGGTCCAGCGGTACGCAGGGTACAGGAACAGGCAGGCCGCGATCCATGCGGCGGGATTGGACAGCTCCGCGCCGAAGTATCCCAGAACCGGGACCAGTACAATTGCCACCGCCGTGCGGGCGACCATCTCGGCCACACCGGCCAGCATAGCGAGTGACGAGAAGCCGAGTCCCTGAATGGTGTAGCGCCAGATGATCAATGCCCCCAGCGGCACGAAGAACACGCTGTTCCAGAACAGATACTCGCGGCCCATGGCAACGATATCGACCTCCTTGGCTGTGTCAAGGAACAGCGACATGATCTGCACGTCGGTAAAATGCAGAACGAAAGCCGATGCCACACCGTAAATCAAAATAATGAGCATTGCGCTGTTGACGCCCTGTCGCACACGATCCATCCGGGATGCGCCGAGGTTTTGCCCGGCGTAGGTTGCCATGGCCGTGCCGACGCTCTCCATCGGAACGGTCAGCAGCCCCTGGGTCTTGCCTGCTGCGGTGACGGCGGCAACGGCGGTGCTGCCCAGCACATTGACCGCCCACTGCATGATGACGCTGCCAATGGCCGTGATGCTGCACTGCAGCCCCATGGGTATACCGATGCCCAGCAGACGTGCGCAGGCCTTTTTGCTGTAGGCAAAGTCAGATTTCTGCATCTTCAACACATCAAATTTACGCCTCAGATAGATAAAGCTCAACACACCGGAAATGACCTGCGAGATGTCAGTGGCCAGCGCCGCCCCCAGAACACCCATCTGAAACGGGATAATGAACAAAAGGTCGAGTCCGATGTTGAGCGCACTGGTCAGGATCAGAAAGTACAGCGGCGTTTTGCTGTCGCCCAGTGCGCGCATGATGGCCGCCACCATATTGTACAGAAAGATGAACGGGATGCCTGCAAAAATCCAGCCAATGTAGATGACCGCGCCGTCAATGATGTCGTCGGGCGTCTGCATCAGCTGCATCATCGGGCGGGTCAGCGCAACGGTGCTGATGGTCAGCACCACGCTGCCCGCAATGCAAAGCCACGCGGCGTTGGCCACATGGCGGCGCAGATCACTGTAATCCCGCGCGCCGAACAGCTGCGCGATTGGGATCGCAAAGCCGTTGCAGACGCCGATGACGAAACCCAAAATCAGATAGTTGACCGAGCCGGTAGCGCCGACAGAGGCCAGAGCACTGACACCGCAGAACCGGCCCACGATGATGGTATCCGCCAGCGCATAGAACTGCTGGAACAGGTTGCCCAGCACCAGCGGCAAGCTGAACAGGAGAATAACTTTGAGCGGACTGCCGCTCGTAAGGTCTTTTGTCATGATTTTCCCTATCCTATTATATACGTGCATAATTTCGTGCGGATTGTATTATAGCACGCACAGATACAAATGCAAGAGGGCTGACCACACAAATTTTGCGTTCTTTTCGGCAAAACAGCACCGGATGGCAAAAGCGTATTTTATTGCGCAGCGGCGGCAGATTTCAGGCGCCTGACAGGTGTTATTTCCAGAATGCGGCCAGCTCCGCTGTCAGCGCCTGCGCCGAGTCCACGGTTTTCAGCTGCTCCCAGTGCGGCGGCATCAGGCGGCGTGTGTCGGGGGCCAGAAACCGGTCATCAATGAGCAGGACAACGCCGCGGTCCTCCGGCGTGCGGATGACCCGGCCTGCCGCCTGCAAAACCTTGTTCATGCCGGGGAAGCGGTAGGCATAGTCAAAGCCGGAGCCGCGCGTCTGCTCAAAGTAATCGCGCAGCTGCTCCTGCCGCGGGCCGACCTGCGGCAGGCCCGGGCTGACGATGGCTGCACCGATGAGGCTCTCCCCCGTCAGATCGACGCCCTCGCCAAAAACGCCGCCCAGCACCGCAAAGCCCAACAGCGGTCTGCCGTCGGATTTCTGAAACTGTGCCAGAAACTCCGCGCGTTTTCCCTCGTCCATGGCGCTTTCCTGACAGAGGGTCGGCTGGTCCGGGTAGCGGGCGGTGAAATCCTCCCACACCTGCTGTAAATAGCTGTAGCTCGGGAAAAACGCCAGATAGTGCCCGGCCCTCGCCCCGGACATCACGGCCAGCAGGTCGGCGACCTTGGCAATGCTGTCCGCACGGTCCTTATAGCGGGTGCTGACGTGGCGGGCGCACCACAGGCCCAGATGCTCCGTATCAAACGGGCTGCGCAGCGCTACAGCGCGGGCATCGGGCAGACCGCACAGATCCCTGTAATAGCCTGCCGGGGCCAGCGTCGCGCTGAACAGCACCGCCGCGCGGCCCTTGGCAAAGTCCGCCGCCAGAAAGTCACTCGGGTCCAGGCAGAGCATTGCGGCACGGACCTCACTGCCGTGGGCAGAGATTTGCAGTACAAAGTGATCGTCGAACGTGTCCGCCACGCGCAGCCAGGCGCGGATGTCAAAGTATAATTGCAGCAGTGCCTCGTGGGTCTCGTCGGGGTCGCGGTGCTCGTCAAGCCAGATCTCCAGCGGCTCACAGAGCCTTGTCAGCGCGCGGTCAAGCGCATCGGCGCGGGACTTTTCAAAGAACGTGCGGCCAAAGCGGCTGTCACCGGGCGCTTCCTCGCAGCGGTGCCGCCACTCGATGAAGATGTCGTTGACCTTTGTCAGCGCGTTTTTCAGGCTGCTTTTGCCCTTGCCCAGCCGTTTTTTGGCGTCGTAGAAGGCGCTTTTGGCAAGGACGGCACTGTGCATGCCCCGGGCGCGGTCCGGAAGATTATGTGCCTCATCGAGCAGAAACAGATAGTCCCCCGCTGTGTCAAAAAAGCGTTCCAAGTGCACGACGGGGTCAAACAGGTAGTTGTAGTCCCCGATGACTACATCACACCACAGGCTTAGATCCAGCCCCAACTCAAACGGACAGACCTTATGTCTGCGAGCCAGCATCTGCAGGGCGTCAGCGGTCAGAGCGTGGGTGTCCAGCGCATCCCACAGCGCCGTCCTGACGCGATCATAGTAGCCTTTGGCATAGGGGCACGCCTCGGGCGTACACTCGCGCCGATCCTGCATACAGATTTTGTCCTTGGCGGTCAGCGTTACGCTGCGCAGCTTTAAATCGGCGTCGGACGCCCGCAGCAGCGCCAGCGCGTTCTCCGCTGCCGCACGGGTCGTGCCGCGGGCTGTCAGGTAAAAGACAGGGCCGCCCTGCCCCACAGCCTTTAACGCCGGGAACAGCACGCTCATCGTCTTGCCGATGCCGGTGGGTGCCTGGCAGAGCAGCTGCCCGCCCTCGGTGCAAATCTTGTACACCGCGCCGATCATGGCCCGCTGGCCCGGACGATAGCCGGGAAACGGAAATTGCAGCGCCGCCAGTGACGCGCGGCTGATGCGCTGCCACTCGGCGGCACGCTTGGCCCACGGCGCGTACTGCGTCAGCAGGTCGGTCACAACGGCGTCCAGCGCGTCGGCGGTGTAGTCATGACTGAAACGAAATTCCAGTTCCTCATCGACCTGAAAGTAGGTCAGCCGCACCCGCATAGCGGGCAGGCTGTTCTGCCGCGCGTAGATGGCCGCATAGATCTGCGCCTGTGCCCAGTGCTCCGGGCTTTGCTCACCGGTGATGAGTTCGGGCGGCAGAGTTGTGGTTTTGATCTCATCAATGGTCGGCATGCCGTCAGTATCGGTAAAAATACCGTCGGCACGGCCCTCCAGCGTGTAGGTGATTTGGGCACAGGCGTAGTCCTGCTTCAACGCCGCCTCGGCCTGGTAGTCCGGGTACTCTTTTACGGCGGCACGCTGCAATTTGCGGTGCAGGCGTGCGCCCTCCAGCGCGCGGTCAAAGCCGGTAAAGCGGCTGTCAATGCTGCCGGTGCGCAATAAAAACTCCACCAGACGCCGTATGGGCAGCGTCAGTGCCAACGCTTCAGGCTCCATGCCGCTTCCCTCCTTGCATCCGGTGGTATCTTTTTAATAGGTATGTTCGCAGACCTCTGTGATTTTCTGCCGCAGGGCCACAAAGTCGCCAAAGACAGCGGGCTTGTTGTCTGGGTAGCGCAGCAGCGCTGCGGGGTGGTAGGTCGCCATGAACAGTGTGCCCTGCTTGTCGAAAAATTTACCGTGGTCGCGGGAAATCGAGAAGCCCGGGTCGAGCATCCGCTGCGCGGCCACGCGGCCCAGACAGACAACGATTTTGGGACGGATCAGCTGAAATTGCTGGCGCAGCCAAGGCATGCAAGCGGCGGATTCTTCCGGCAGCGGGTCGCGGTTCTGCGGCGGGCGGCATTTGACGATATTGGCAATATAGACGTTTTTGTCACGGCTCAAGTCGACGGCCTCCAGATAGTGGTCCAGCAACTGGCCGCTCTTGCCCACAAAGGGAAGACCCTGCTCGTCCTCGTTGGCACCGGGGCCCTCGCCTACGAGCATGACCTCGGCGTGTGCGGCACCCTGGCCAAAGACGACGCTGTGGCGCGTCTCGCACAGGCCGCAGCGGCGGCAGGCCAGGCATTCCTGTTGCAATGCTTGCAGTTCCATAATATACTTCCTCTGACATGGTTAAATCGGGCGCGGCGCACCCATACTGTAAGGAAAAGGAGGGGCAGGCGTATGGCACTATTTTTGCGGGGACTCTGCCTGCTGGCGGGGTATCTGTTCGGCGGTTTTTTGACAGCGGAGGTCGTGGCGCGGTGCACGGCGGGCGTCAGTGCGCGGGATATTGGCACCGGCAACCCCGGCATGGCGAATATCGCGACACATCTTGGTAAAAAGGCCGGGCTGCTGGTTCTGGCGGGCGACGTCATCAAGACTGCGGCGGCCTGCTGGTTCTGCCACCAGCTTGCGCCGGAGCTGGGGCTTACCGCTCTGCTGTACGGCGGGCTTGGCGCGGTGCTCGGGCACAACTGGCCGATTTGGTACAAGGGCCGGGGCGGCAAGGGCGTGGCCGTCACCTGCGCGTGGCTCATGCTGTACCTGCCCGTCACCGGTGTGCTGTGCTGTCTGGCAGGCGGCGTGGCTGTGCTGCTGACCGGCTATCTGCCGGTAGGCGCGGTGCTGATTGCTGCGCTGGCTGTGCCGGTGGGCTGGCTGCAATACGGCCCCGAGGCCGGTGCTGTACTGGCCCTGAATGCCGTTATCATGGTCACGCGGCACTGGGCCGGTCTGCAGCGGATACATCGCGGCGAGGAGCTGCAGTTCTTTCGCCCGAAGCTCTGATATAATCTATCATACCACGCCCTGCCCCGGAATGCAATGTTCTTTAGGTTTTTACGCAACTGCGCTGTATTTTATCGAAGCTGAAAAAATCGGTAAAAAATATCAAAAAAAGTGTTGACATTTTGCGTGTCAGCCGCTATAATTAACAACGTTGCAGCTGCCACGGCAGCGCACAAAGCTGGGTATGGCCCGGTAGTTCAGTTGGTTAGAACGCTAGCCTGTCACGCTAGAG
>OLRU01002669.1_pt1 | contig 12243 bp, 7 predicted proteins | sample 1672961 | NCBI WGS metagenome assembly OLRU01 (sample SAMEA3136741, study PRJEB25190) | human gut metagenome | biome: human gut; feature: human-associated habitat; material: faeces | place: Austria | collected 2013 | reverse complement strand
CTGGCCCTCCTGGAAACGTCTTTTTGAGGTGCACTTCCAGTTCATGCCGAAATTGAGGTTCCAGCTTTTCACGAATCTGATCTTCAAGTTGTTTTGTTATCTCTTTTCCTGCTTCACCCAATTGTTCCTGATATTGTTTTTTCTTCTGGCAAGCAGATAAAAGTTCCTGGTATGCATCCGTCTGAAACTCAGGTGGAATTTTTTCTGTTAAAATAACCTTCTCCACGTTTGAGGCAACAGAGGACAGGACCAATACTTCTTTTTTGAACAGAGCACCTCTGCCATTTTGTTCATAGATATTCCGCAATTCATCTTCAGGCAGATTTTTAAGAAGATTTGTTATAAATAGAATCTGAGATTTTCCACCTTTTTCAATATAGCGGTAAATCGCCTGGATTGTTTCGTATGTCTTCCCATATCCGGTAGGTGCTTCTGATATTAGCAGCCCACTGGATTCACAAGGATTTGAGAAGAATTTTTCAAGTTCATATCTCATGGGTGACCTCCGAATTTATGATGACTCTATTATAAGAATAACAAATTAGTTTTTTGAAATATGAAAAACTAATAAAAAGGCTACCGCTTTATTCGCGGTAGCTTGCGATAATATTTTGCAGTAGCTGGTCGATGCGATTGCGTACCGAGGGGGGCGCTAACACTTCTATTTTATCTGTTTGCCGGAGCACCCATCGGTCAAAGCCGCCAGATAATTCTACTTCAGCAGAGAATACAATCCACTCCTGCCGTTCGTCATCAGGATGGCATATAATGTGAGTTCCAAATGTTTCAAATACCATATCGAGAAGGTCCTGATGAACTCTAAATTTCACAGTCCGTTTTTCTTTGGAGGAGAACATATCAAATTGACCATAGCTGAACCCGAGTGTGTTCACTCGTTTCCATTCTCCAGTGTCAAAGGCGACATTTCTCATTCGGTCAATGCGGTAATTCCTTTGCTGGTCATTTTCGGCGTGTTCTGGATTTATGGCCACCAAATAATAATGTTCCTGCTCCCAAACAACTTGAATTGGGCGAATGTGACGGTAAGTTTTTCTTATCTGTTGTCGCCCCTTCAAATCAAATTTTGTATAATCGAAACACAGACATTTTCGTTCATCGATAGCCCTATAAATTACTTGAAGTGTTTGTGGAAGCATCTCGTTCTGCATTAAACAAGGCCTTACGCGAACACGTTGTTTTAACTGTTGTACTTCACTGTGGGAAAGAAATCCTTCCAGTTGAGATATTAGCGAATTCTTTTGTGATTGACTCAAAAATTGACTAATGGAAATCGAATCAAACACCATTCGTGCTTCATTTAATCCGAACGTAGGATGATAAAGCTTATATCTCCGTTGATTGTGAGGCCCGGTCTCATGCTTTAGTTCAAACGCCATGAGTTTCTCTTCGCTAAGAGCCTGTAGAACAGAGATGTCTTCACGAACCCGCTGTTCAGAGCAAGCCTCCTCTGGATATCGTTCAAATAAAATGCGACAAATCTCTTGTAGTGTTAGGCCACAGGATACACTTGTTTCAGTCTCTAAAATCGAAAGGATATGTAGTAGTCTGGTACGACTCATATGATCCCTCCACAGTTATAACTTTAAGTAGCCTGAGTGGTTGCCTTGTTTTTCTTTGTCTATAGCGATGTAGATTTTGCACTACTTACAGATTTCTTTACCTTACGGCTCGGTTGCATAGGGCCAGGTGTTGATACCGCCGAATTCGTAGATGTTGGTGTAGCCCAGTTCCGCCAAGGCAGAGGATGCCGTCTTGCTGCGGTTCCCGCTGCGGCAGTACACCAGAACCGCGGAATCCTTTTCGGGGATCACCTCAGCGGCGGTATCCTCGTCGATGCTCCCCACCGGAAGCAGAACCGCGCCGGGGATGTGGCCGCTGTCGTACTCGTCCTGCTCCCGTACATCCAGGATGATGACTTCCTGGGTGTCCATCATCTCTTTGGCCTCTTCCTGGGTGATCTGCTGGTAGCCATCTGCGGAATTTCCGCCGCACCCGGTCAACAACAGAAGAAAAATCAGCATGGGTAGGATCCGTTTTTTCATTTGAGTACCTCCAGAAGTCCGGCGGCAAAGGCTCTGTGCCCCTGCTCCGTAAAGTGGACGCCGTCATAGGCCAAGGGGATGTCCCATTTTCCGGCATCGGCAAAGCGGATGCCCAGATGTTCCGCCAGGGTCTGACACAACTGGGCAAAGGTATGGGAATCGTCAATAAGCTGCGGGCTGGGCACCCACGTTCCCGGGGTCATCGGCGGTGGGGCGATCAGCAGGAGCTTGCTTCGATTCAAGGAAAGGCTGGACAGAAAACGCTCCAACCGTTCAGCGGCCTGTTCCGGACTTCTGCCCTGGAGCAGGTCGTTGGTTCCCAGCATGACGATCAGCAGATCGGTATCAGCAGGAAAGTTAGGGGCCGTTGAGGGAATCTCCCGACCGTTCTGTCCCATATTGTAGACTGTCCAGCCCGTCTCGGCCGCCAGGATGTTCACCCATCGGCTGTCCGGATCATAGCGACCACCCCAATAGGAGCGGGGATCGTAGCCGTAGGTATTAGAGTCACCGAAACAGATGGTGTTCACTCCGCTACTCCCTTCTTGACAAATTCATGTACCTCATTCGATTTCTCAAATCGTTTAGAGGATTAATGGCATATGAGCAAAGCGGTCGTGCATGCACAGCCGCTTTGTAGCTTTATTCCTGACTTATTAACACTTGCGACCTATCGCCAATGAAAATGATTTTCAGGAATATTTGTGATAATCAACTCGCGACCTTGAGCCCGGTTGTGTGCACTGTGGAACATCTCGTATTCTCGAATAAGATAATTTTGATATATTTCTCGTACTAAATCACAATCATCATATGTGACAATCCAAGGAACTATTTGTAAACTTTTATGGATTACACGCTCTAAATTGCGATGATCTGCTTCGGTATAGTATTCACTATACAATGACTTTCCCTTTAACACATATGGGGGATCAATGTAAAAGAACAAATCATTATTATGCTGTGCGCACAATGTAGCAATTAGTGTACATGCATCAACGTGATACAAATATATACTGTCCCTTAGGTCTGCGATAGTCTGTATCCGCTCTATGATGTTGTCTTTGTTGAATCGACAATCAATAGGATATGCACTGGCTTGGTTATTTCCTCCAAGGGGACCGGCAAACAATACACCAGAATAGTTTACTCGATTCAAAAAGAGAGTAGAAAAACCATCCAGCAAAGGAGGTGATTCAGCATCTGAATATATTTCTTTCTGCCTCAGTCGCTCTTCAAGGGTGATTGGCGTCACTCGAATAAGCTCGATCAAGTCCTCTGTTTGATTTAATACCGCATCCCAAAAATGGTAGATATGGATGTCTAAATCGTTTATGATTGCTTGCCTAATTATATTGTTTTTCAGAAGCGCAATGCCAACACCGAATCCACCCGCAAAAGGCTCAACATATGTCCTGTTATTAAACCCATTTGCCACTATGAGGTCCCGGACTCTTCTATATATTTGTGATTTTCCGCCCGGATATCTAAGTGGTGAAAGAGTTTTGCCCATTAGTTAATCACCTTTTTTGATAAAGAAGTGTACTCCATAAATGTATTTGGAAGCCAATCAGTCAAGTCATATGGATTCAAATACATCTTTTCCTTAGTGCTTGCTGGCTTTTTATACAAAGCAGGGAGCACCTCAAATTCCATCCCAATCTGACTCTCGGGTGTGCCAGTTTCCTCTGTTATCAAATGAAGCAGAGGAATCAAATAATTATGCTGGGCAGTTGGGTCATAGTTCTCCGGAAGAAATCCTGTCTCGGCATACTCTAAGAGTTGCAACCCAAGATGACGATCAAACAAATCATGATTCCGTTGATTATAGAAATTGTCCAGACAGTTTTTGCAAGCACGGGAACAGTCACACTCAAGGATTACTCTTGTGCGTTTTAAAACCTTTTCCAGGACACTTCCTATCAATGATGAATAACCTGCCCCGCTTGTAAGATTGTCGTAGAAGAACAGTTCTAAATGGAGCATGTTTTCATCATCAATTCTGGACATCCACCCGCCATTAATTTCATTGTAATCAATATCCAGTTCCAACGATACGGCTTTCTTGATTGCCTCTTGAAGCGTGGTCGCTGCAATTCTGAGCAGGATTTTTTCCTGTGTGGTCTTGTTGCTTACAAGTTTAGTTGTGTCATATTCGATATCAAGCATGAACATATCCGTCAAAAACTCATATCCCAAATACACTTCCTGTTCAATCATATCATGACGGCATACCGGTGCGTTGTTATGGAAAGGCTGTGTTACCTTAATTTTTCCTGTATTTTTAGGATCGGCGACTTCTGCGCCACCACAACAACGGCAAATATTGAAGCCGTGTTTTGATTTCCCCATATTAACAGTTAGGACCTGTCGATTTTCTAAGTTGGCAAACCGGATCTGTCCCTTATAAGGAATCATTTGTGACTCTTCTGGAACATGAGAATAGTACGGTGCTTCAGCATATGTCTTGTCCTCATCTTCATCCTCAAATTTTACAGCATCACCTCGCTCAGGCGCAAACCCCCAGGGTTTGAGCATCTTCCTGATTTCAACAGGAGCATGACAATATGGACATGTATCAAGACCATCCTCTTTATGTCCAAACCAGTTACATTCGCTACACACCAGAATATCGTTGAAATAATCCTTGTTGCCGAAATAGAACTCTGCCTGATTTGTATCATATCCATGTGGCTTCGGACTTGCGTAAATACCACCACTTTTATAGATTTTTTTATCAATTGTCACAAATCGTCCTGGGGCATACTCGCTGATGGCAACAGCAATATCACGCTCGGGGGCATATTTGACCACACGAGGATATTTCTTTCCATATGGAGACTCTTCCTCTACGAAGAATCTAACAACATTTTTAGGGAATGAGTACGATGGAATGAAACCCTCTGAGTAAAAAACATCAAACGCGGGAGTCTGTTCATCACCATGGATGTATTCCTTACGATTTCTTTCATCAAGGACCTTATTCCTTATTTTTAGGAACATTTCTCTGGTACCTGTAGTTGGGAAATCCAATGAATCCAGATACTCAAGGAAACTCACCCCATAGCTTTCGCAGAAGTCGACAATACCAATCTCTGCAATACTATCGTAGCCGCCCATCAAATCGCTGAACATAAATGCATTTAATGCTTTCATATTCAAATGACGTTGCTCAATTTTGGGATTGTTTCTGTCAATCCAAGGATGACGAGGTTCACCAGAGATCATCTCATCTGGATTTTGGAAGTAATGACTGTCGTGCACACCACCAAAGGCATACGTAACGATAGTCGATATTCCTGCATTTTTTCGCCCCGCACGACCTGCCCGCTGCTGGTAATTTTCTCGCATTGGCGGAATATTTCTAAGGCCGACGGCAGTAAGAGAACCAATATCAATACCAACTTCCATGGTTGTCGTACAACTCAGTACATCAATCGCATCTTCGCCGTGCTCGCCAACATCGATATCTTGGAATCTTATCTCATAGTCCTCAGTTCGGCTAATAGTTCCACTTTTTACATCCTTGTGAGACAACTGTGCAGTATGTTCTTCGGTATCTATTCTGTGGATGCCAGCTTGCATATTCATTGTGTTTAAAATGGGAGTTCTCCAAAAATCAAATCTTGACAACTCATCATAGTTGATTATATGAACATTTTCGCCCCTAAAGCAAACGCCACAAAGGTTTCCGAGTTTGAACGGAGAAATTTTCCCGCAGCGGCCACAACGGAACCATTTGAAGTTTTCGCCTGTAATATGAATTTGGACAGACGACAGCTTAATATAATACTTTCCTTGACTGGATGCCTCAAAAAATTCTGTTTTTACTGATTCCAGTAGTTCCTTCATCTCTGATTCATCCAGAGACAGTATGGTTTGTGCCTCGCGGACTAAATCCTGGTCAAGTTCTTTATAAAAATCTCCACCAATCCCAAATCTATCATTGTCGGTTTTGCTTCTACCTGGAAGTGATCTTCTAATATCATCTGAAATCTGGTTGCCTAAAGCCGCATTAGTATCCATGACATCCCAGAATAGTAAAACCAACACCTGATATAGTATTTTTTTATCAACTGTTATATCATTGGCGTCCAGCTCATAAATTACATTATCTAAAGAATCCTCTATCGGAGCCAAAAAGCCGAGACCAATATCCTTAAAAGAGCGCGGACTCTCAGTGAAGAATATGAGCAATTGTTCATTATAATCTTCTGGTGGAGTAGAAAAATAATCTGAAGCTAATTTTGCGTAGTCGACCTTTCTTCTTCCCTTTACTTTTCTTACAAAGATATTTTTATCCGTGTCAAATTTCAATTTGCTCTTTCCGGAGAAAAAGGATAGATCCTGCTCAATGCATACTTCAAGAAAAGCAGGGTAGAGCTCTCTCATCGAAAGGCCTTCCTCAGCCATTTTTTTGCCTGCCAATATAACCGCCTGTCTAAACGCATCTGCATCTGAAGACTTCGACAAATCCAGGGCCAATTTTGCGGCGTTTTGTCGAGAATCAGAGAATAGCAAAACCTTTTTCCCTTGATTGACGAAATCTGATCTGGCAGGTTGCAATTCAAACTGAGCCTTTGTCAGATTGTAGAAGGGAATGTTTCCCTTTGTAGCAAAATCAGTCGGTTTTTTCAGCGGCATAATTTTTCGGCATTTGGGGCACTTTCCAAAAATAAAGGTAGTTCCCTTTGCTGTCGATTTTTCAGTGTATAAAACTCTTAGCAGATTAGGGTCATCCTTAGGCGTAGTAAAGAGCTTACCAGTGAATGGGTCTAAGGCCCCCAGTTTATCACCTTTTTCAAGGATATATCCATCAGGGACAATGTAAAGTAGCATCTCTTTGAGGTCATCGCCGCTCCCACTAATACCCTTACGAGGGAATACGTACCAGAATTCCTGCCCCGCTGTCTGCTTCACATAGACCTTAAAGTATAATGCGCCACATTTCGTATGATTAACCAGTTCATAAATCTTACCACCACAGCCACATTGCTCTTTAGGTGTCGAGATAACCTTGCCAAGTGGTAGCTTTTCTCTGTCAGAATATTTTGCGTCAGGACAATGAGGATTTGAACAGGCGTAAATACCCTGCAATCCTCTAACAAACATGTGGAGCCGAACTGGAAAAAGCAGGTTATCGTCTTTTTCAGCCATTGAAACTATAACCAGCAATGCATCTAACGCATCGTCTGCACAAGCATCTGCGAATATTGAGGTTTTTATCTCGCTATATGATTTTGCACCTTCACGACAGATTCGATACAAATCGATAAAACCTTGATAATATGGGAGCTTATCATACAGCCAGGCTTTGGCGGTGTTTAAATCGATAGAAGCTGGAAGGTGTTCATGGAATATTGCCGACGCAAAGTCCTTGATTCTCTGAGTAGCTTCTTCACCATATACCTGTGTTGAGCCGAGGGCTGCTAATTGATTTGCGTTAGTGGGAACCAGCTTATATTCTGGCAATTTTTCCTTTGAACCAGTTAAAAATACACAATCAGCCGCCTGCTTCCCAGTAAGTCCTTCATAGAAATCATTACGAGCCTTTTCATCATCCGGCATACTTGCAGTCGTTAAGATAAACTGAACATCATCGGCGGTTATCCCAAGACGGTCAAATAGGCGGTCGAGCAGAAAAGCAATTTCCCCGCCAGCAGAGCCACGATACATATGTGCCTCATCCAAGACAATCAAAAGCTTGTTTCCTGTTGATTCATGTAGCCATTCTTTTGTGTTGTCCCAAATATTAGATTCCAGTTTTCGCATCAACATATATTCGAGCATTGAATAGTTTGTGACAAGAATATCTGGAGGGCACTGCTGCATCTCAAACCTGGTAATCAACTCAGCGTCATACGGAGATGGCGTGTGTATATTTTGCTCTAAATGCTCAATGAAAAGTTTGATTCCATTTTTGCCATATCGAGCAGGATATTTGTTAATCTTTTTTAGACCGTTGATCTTGTTTAGCTGCTTTCTTTGATCCTCTTCCGAGGCATTTTCGTCTACTAAATAGCGTTCCCTATACGCCTCTGCGAGTTTCTTGTTTTCTCCAGGTTTAGGTACGCCAGCATAAGATGTGCGCCCAGTATACATTCCAAAATGAGGGATTCGGGTGGCATGAGTATCTTGGGTAAATATTTTGAAAAATTCTTCACCACCCATGATTTTACGGAATCTGGCAAGCTGGTCAGAAACCAATGCGTTCATAGGATAAATAATGAGCGTTCTAACCGCATTTTTTCGGAAAGATGCAGGGTGATTTTGGGCTTCTGCAATACATTTTACCATAATTGGCCAAAGGAAACATTCTGTTTTACCTGAGCCTGTACCGGTCGACACAAATAGATCCTTTCCCAGACTAAAGTTTTCTAAAGCTTCAACCTGATGCTTAAATGGTGTAGAAAAGATTCCTAACTTAGCATCCACCAACTTGAGTAGAGAAATCTTTACGCCGGCATCGACATTACTCAAATTTCTAATTCCATCTGCAACCTTTTCATATGAAGCAGATGTCTCAATATAAGGCTCTTGTGCAATATTTACACTTGATCTGCTATCTTCGCCAAGTAAGCTATCTGCATAGAGAAGCAACGTCTCGCTATTAGCGAGGTAATCTGATTTGATATAGTTAGTTAGGCGGCTGCGAATTGCAGCATAATATTCCTGCACACCCTTAGTTTCTGACATTGTTCTTACCTCCTAACTTCAATACCGATATTAGATAGCATTTTTTCGATGGTCGGCAATATGCTATTTTTACTAATAAATCTTGTTTTGTTAAAAGCGTTTTGTTTTGGCCATGCAAATAAGAGCATAAAATAATATTCCCGAGTCGGTAGTTGTGCCGAAATACGAATTTCTGAATAAGTATCATCAAGATTGTTAAACCATGCGATGATAGGGGCACCGTATTTTGCTTTTAATGCGCAATACAATCGCCGTATTTCAGAAGATGTTAATCGCTCGTTGTCGCTATCTAATGGATCCTCCTTAAAAAGAATTTGACTATCTTTATAGATAAGTGTCCTATACATCGATTTATTGCTACTACGGGCAATTGACTCTGGAGTGATCTGTTTATCACTCCAGGAGGACGATGGTGGCTTGTGCAATGTGGGATTGAAAAATTGTAGATCTTGAACTTCGATATCTCTTTCTTCAAAATCCAGAGGGGTATATTTTGTAGAAATATACTGCTCAACTGATAGCGTATCTCTGAGCATGGCATCAAATAAATCAACGCTGTTCATACCTGAGGGACAGTATAGCCCCAGTCCATTCATCCAAAAACTTGATTCAGGAATGCCGAAAAATAAATGTCCATCTCCAGTATAGATCGTCCTTCCATAATTGGCGGCAATGCTATAATTTCTCTCATCCGAAAATAGGTATCCAGTTTCCTCATAAACCTTTCGGATTAGATGAGGAAAACTATGCAATTTGTTTCCATAATTAGAAAAGCAAGACGGATTCAATCCCAAATTTCTCTCATATTGCAGTAATAAACCTTCGATGTTTATGGCCTGAAGTTGCTTACTGATGCCAATTCGACCATCTATACAACTCAATGTCATGGTTAGCATCCATAATGCTACCGCTGAATAGCATACGCGATATATGAAATCAGCATCTGATTCACCGGAATATCGAGCAATAGATAGATCATTCGATATTATATTCAGTAGCCTATTCATTGCCAAACCACCCTAATAATAGTGACTTTTGCTTGCATTTTCCCTGTTCTCCAGCGTATTTTTGCAGCCTATCCGATACCTCGTAAGGTCTGCAATCAAGTGCCTCAGAAGAATAGGGAAGGATTGAAAATGCAAGGTATTGCACCAACTTTTCTTCTGAAATCATTCTTTGGGATAAAAGCATTGTAACGTCAGCACCAAACCCCAACTGTTTCATTATTTCATTACAGAGGCGCTCCGCTCTCCCATTTACACTCTTATGTGCCACAGAAGTCCATTCTTCTGGAATTACCGAAGCATCCTCGTCAATGATGGCCTCAGAAAAGAAGCCTTTAATTCTGCTGACATTTACGTAGTTAAAATACAAGAGAATTTCTTGGGGGAGGTATGCCATTGTTCGTTCGTAGTTGAACGTAATGAAGATTATTCTGCCTTTTATACTTCTAAGGATGGAAATTAACTCCATTTCATTATAATTACCGAGGAATCCATCCAAAACACAGATTCGAGTTTCCAACCTCAGGTAATTCAAAATATCATTACTGGTAACTTCTGATGTATAGGATAAAACTTTAATTTCCTGTGAGCCACAAAGGGTATTTGACACACACTTAGCTAATGCGATCCCTGCTATCCGATTGCAAATGATAGGTTTGTCTTGAAATAGAATGTCGCCCAGAAAATCAACTAATAAAAAATACTCATCCGTACTGCTATCCACCCCGATACTGCTAAGATTGTATCCGAGGTATTCAGAAAATTCGTCTATATCAACCGGGCAAAGTAAATTATCGCTTTCACGGTATATTTTTGCATCTAAATCTTCAGCTACTTTTTGAATCTCAGATAATTTACTTTGTAATGTATCAATAATTGCTTGTTGCCCAGATTCTCTTTTTTTTGCCGTGTCAATAGTAACCTGAGCTTCTCGTAATTCAGCCTTCAGTCTTTTTAATTCAGCATCAAGAGTAGTGTTTACTGAAATGGCATCGTGCAGTTCTTTTCGCTGTATGACCTCAGTTTGCTCAAACTGTTTGATTCGGATAATCTGGCACTCTAATTCTCCCTGTAAAGTTTCTATCGTTGCAGACAAATCAGCAATTTTTGCTTTTAATATTCCAATTTCTTTAGACTTTTTCTTGTTTTCTGAATCCTTTTCCCTGATTTCGGTCCTATACTTTTTCCGCTCTTTCTCCAGGGCCTCAGGGCTAATGGACAAAGTCGACGCAAGATGACTATTTCTTTGCTTTTCTAATGCTACAATGGAGATGGCGGCCGAAAGAACAGAAGCATACTCTTTGCTGACTGGATTTTCTGTCAATCGAAAATACAATTCTACAAAATTGGGGAGTATTGATGTTTGAAAAGCCTTTATGTAGGCTTCACTTTCTGTGTCTCCCGCCTTAATCAGTTCTTCTATCTGTTGTCTAACACCTGAAATCCACCTATCAAGTAACCCGTCAATCATGTTTGTGACAAGTTTAGAGTTACTATTCTCATACAGCAATTTATGACCTCTGTCTTCAGAGATAGCCTGTGGCCGGTATCCTCGAGCTATATCATTAAAAGCACGTGGATTCTTTTTAAAGCCTTGTATCATTTCTTTGTAGGGATAAACCTGGCAAATAGTTTGAATATCTTTTTCTGTTAATAAGTGAAAATATTTCATACTATACCTGCCTTTATAAGCTCTAAAGCTTTGCTATTTATCCGCTTGCTGATTCGGCACGTTTCAAGATATGTTTGAGCAACTGAACTAAGAGGACACTCTCTAAGGAGTGTTTCATCAAACGGGATTGTAACCTTGTAATAAGCCAGAGCATCTCTAAGAATAGCTACTCTGCTTTTTGAAATAACTTCTGGTAAATGATAAATCTTTTCTGGATAATTGCTTTTATACTTTACAATCTTACTGAAACGTGTTAGAAAGTAAGTTCCAGCGGAAAGTTCCCGATAACCATCAGAATCTATCAAATAAAAACGATCCGACTCTGTTACCCTTACTTTTGTTGCGGTGACCTGCTCACACGAGTTGACAAGCTGCAAATGCTGGTTCTTACGTTGCTCAATTTGCATATTAACATTGTTACGACTAATTCGAACTGGGAGTGTTATGTCCAGTTCAAATACATCATCAAATAGTTCCAATTTATCATTTTCGCAGGAAATATTGCTATGCGGAACCAAAGTAAAAGAGGAGAGTAGGTACACTTTCTTTTTATTAGAACACAAAACCCCGTCTACAGAATATAAGGGTGGCCATAGCGGTGTTATATTTTCAGAAACCTCTAAACTATAGTTGAAATACGAGAACAGATTACTTAGGTCAGGATTGACGGATAAAATTTCAAGCGTTGCTCCATATATAGTGCTCCCCAGGGCATTGATTTCATCAACTGCACTGATTGCAATATTTTCACCCAAATCAACAATTTTTTGAATTATTTTCTGGTTTTTCGCAATAATATAATAGCTGG
>OLRU01002665.1_pt1 | contig 12255 bp, 13 predicted proteins | sample 1672961 | NCBI WGS metagenome assembly OLRU01 (sample SAMEA3136741, study PRJEB25190) | human gut metagenome | biome: human gut; feature: human-associated habitat; material: faeces | place: Austria | collected 2013 | reverse complement strand
AAATATCTTTCGTCCTGAGTTTTATCCTTCATATAATTCAGCCTCTTGCTGCTGAGCGTCCAGTAGCGTCCGTCATACTCAAGGATTTCATCCGTAATAGGCGGCTTGACCGTATGCTCCGACAGACCGGATATGAAAGAATAGTTCATTGTTTTAATTGCGGAATTTCCGTGATCAATTGAAATTAACATTTTTGTATACCTCCGATTTAATTATACTATATAGATTACACGATTCAAAATGTGCATTTACAACAAAATACGCATTTTGACATTGTTAACTCATAAAAAATGAGGCACAGCATTTAAGCCATACCTCACTTAAAACATTTACTTTGAGTGTCTTCTCCTGAAACAGTATTCCCAGATATAATCATCGAGCCCCTTGTATCTCGGATCCCAGACATAGGTTCCGAATTTAAAGTTCATTTCATCCAGTAGGGATAGTAAATTCATATATGCATTTTGGACATGATGGTTGGTTGACATATCCATATCAAAAGCCGTTTTTATTTCGCACAAGCCTTCTTTGCGCATTTGCGTCAGAGTCTTTTCCAACTGCGTCAATGTATTCACACCGGGTACGGCAATAACCGTCAATCCTGTCAGAGCGTGAATTACATCAGCTTTCATCGGACCTTCAGTCAGCAAAGCGATAGGTCGTATCTGACCTACAATATGCGTCCATGATTCGGCTCGGCAGCCGTCTTTTTTATCCGTACTGGAAACCCATCTGAATTTTCTTTTTTGAACATCATCCCTGCGAATCTGAAGTCCTTGTATTCTACCGTCTATATCGCGGACAGGAATAAGAATGCCTCGCTTTTCCTGAATAAAAGTCCAGTTGCCCTTTTCCGTTCTGTAAAAGCCCGGAACGCCTGCCAGGTAATGTCCTTCCGACTGAAGCTGCTTTGCAATAGCCGACATACCCACTACCGGGGTTGTTTTATAGCCGAGTCTTATAATATCATCATCCGACAGTCCGCGGTTAATAAGATTTTGCCTGTGATCCTGTGCCAGTGATAATTTTGCCAGCAACGCACAATATGTCGCATGACGCGATTCAATATCGGTAACAGGGTATTCAACAATAGGATTAGACACGGATTTTTTTATCTCTCGGTCCGGCTTTTCGGGTGTTCCCAGATTCTGAACAAGAGCTTTGCGGACTTTATCCCTCGGGACACCGGTATATAACGAATATAAATCGAAAATCCCGCCGGATATACCGCATCTCGGACATCTGAATACATCCTTTTTCAGATTAATATTCAAATGTCTTTTCCTTGGAGCATCATCGCAGCAAGGGCATTGCACATAATATGAGCTGCGTCCCTGAGGAGGTCCCGGCAGCCCAAGAAGCGATATAACATCCATCATGTGAAATATCTCCATACAGCCTCCTTTCCGGGGATAGCAAAATGCTATCCCCAAATTTTAAACAAAAATTATGCATTGGACTGGTCAAGAGCATATTCACATATGAGCTGTGCAGCCGCCTTGATTTTCTCATCGCCGCTGAATTTTGTAGCTGTCCAGACAACCGCATGCTGGTCTTCGCGCAGTACTTCACCAAGCGGTTTACCGTTGAATTTAGATATAGGGCAAGGAACCTTCATCGCCTCCTGAACCCGTTCCTCAAGAGTAAGCTCTTTGGGAGGCTCTGCGTATTCGGGAGAAGCATTGTATTCCTCATCAGCCTTTGGTGCTTCCGAAGTCGGTTCATTACCGCTTTTCTCTGAAGCAACAGATGAAGAATTCCCGTCAACCGTACCGGTTAATCCAAGCTCATCTGCAGCAATCTCTTCAAATTCATCTCCTGCCATAGAGAACTGTAAACCGAATCCGGCATTACGAAGCGCAATACCTACTGCAGCCGTTTGTGACCATTCTCTTGGTGAAACCGAAGGCTTATCGGCACACAATCCACGCGACGCAGTTGCTTCAGCCAAATAATGTTCCGGACTATCTTTATAATCCGGATATATTCGCGCAGTTGCTACAAAACAATCCTTTGCCGATGTAACCTGCACGGAAATCCTTCCGTTGGGATACTTCATACGAAACCAGGCAATCTGGATTAAAACAGGCAGTCGCTTGCTTGTTTCGCCTGTATTTAAGTCTGTATATGCGACCGCAAACGGTGTGGGATCAAAGCCGTCCACCTTATTGATATTTCCTATAACCGACATCATTTCTGTCTTTTCATTCGAGTTATTCTGACTCATAATTAAGCCTCCTGTAAATTTATTTTAATATATGTATCCCGAAACTGCAGCCACATAGGCAAAACCGTATTGACGCAATTTGTAATACATCTCTTATAGTGATCCTGTGTTTCCGCACTAAAGCTTGAAAAGCGTTTCCGGTTATCACGGATAATATCTTCCAGTGCCTTGTATGCAGTTTCACGTTTCTTTTTACCGTCCTCATCAGTCGCGGTCCCGAATTTGTGGTCTGACAAAAGATAACGGATACATACATCCACTATCTGATAATGCCGTCCCAGTACCTTTGTGTCTGTTGAAATCGGAGCCGTTTTAGCCAATGACTGAAAAGTTTCCAGTACGCCGATGCGGTAATTTAATTCCTGTACACCGATCAGGTCGTCAAGCGGAAGGCTGTTTTCAGCGATTTGCTCACGTATAACCGATTGTCTGTTTTGATATTGTGTTAATATAGATGCCATTTTTGTTCTCCTTTCATGAGTTTGATTTTAAATTTTCGCATAACCTTTTAGCAAGGCGCGTACCGCGCTGTTCGGTGTCCGTCCTTTTTATTGCGGTACATAACGCTTTTCGTTCGCCCACGAAAATTACCCGTTCCTTACCTCGCGTAATGGCAGTGTAGATAAGAGGACGTGTAAGCATCACATAATGAGCTTTTTGCAGATTTATAATAACCGAACGGTATTCCGAGCCCTGCGATTTATGAATGGTAGAAGCATACCCCAGTTCAAGCATATCAAGCTCACTTGAATCATATTCCTTGAGTCTGCCGTCGCCGAAGTCAATATACGCAGTTGCTTCATTGCCGTTTCTTTCGATTTTTGTAATGTAACCGATATCTCCGTTATTCACATCAATATGGTTTTTTATCTGCATGACCTTATCCCCGCATCTGAATATTTTCTTACCATACGAGATTTCCGCCTTATTAGGTGATTTGGGGTTAATGATTTCGCGGATCCTTTCATTCAGGGCGTTTGCACCGGTGTCTGTTTTTTGACGGTACGGCGTCAGCAGTGCAACATTGTCAACACCGTATTTGTTTACCTCCTGAACATAAACCTTGGCGATTATCTCTGCCGAAGCAGGAATATCTGCCGAGTCTATGAACTGAAAATCATCTCCGTACTCCAGACTGAGATTACCGTGCTTAATAAGCTTGGCATTGGTTGCAATACGGCTCCCGGATGTTTGCCTGAAAACCTTATCCAGTCTGACGGTAGGTATCCTGCCGCTTGCAATCATTTCGCTAAGCACAGCCCCCGGTCCCACAGATGGTAACTGATCCGCATCACCGACAAACACAGTTTGTGTCCCCGGTTTCAATGCTGAAAAAAGCTTTCCCGATAAATAGATATCAAGCATTGATGTTTCATCAATAAGCACAAAATCAGCATCAATATTCTCCGGACTGCCATACTCACCGTCTTCACCTGCCATTAAGCACAGCGTTTTATGCACAGTAGACGATTCATATCCGGTGGATTCCTCCATACGTCTGGCAGCACGTCCCGTCGGGGCACAGCAACAGATGATGTTTCTCGGATTTCTGCGGCTGTATATATCAAGGATTGCTTTTTGAATTAAGGTCTTGCCTGTGCCCGGACCTCCCGTTATAATGGATATACTGTTTGTAAGAGCAGTTTTAACGGCATCTCTTTGTTCCGGCGCAAACCTGATTTTAAGCAATTTCTCCTCTTTGTCAAGCTCTGCGTCAAGATTGCCGTACTGATAATTTCTGCGTTCTGAAATCTGCCTTTCCAAATATATTGAAAGAGTATTTTCTGCAAAATATGTTCTTTCACTGTACAAGCAATTATCATATACACAAATCCGATTTATTCTTATCAGTTCATTTGCCTGCTTACCGACCATTAAATCCGTAATTCCGGGAGTTTCAAGCGTTTTCAGACATTCCTTAATAAAGCTGTCCTTTTCAATACATAGATGTCCTCTTTTTTCTGCATCTGTAAGTGTATAAAGTATACCTTCATCAATCCTTTCGGGTGAGAGCACATCAAAGCCCATACTCATCGCAATTTTGTCCGCCGTTTTAAAACCTATTCCGGCAAGCTCACAAAGTCTGTACGGATGTTTTTTCACAATATTCATTGCTTCATTTCCGTATTCCTTATATAACCTTACGGCTCGGTTTGGAGTAATACCATACGGCGTTAAAAATGCAATCACATCCCGGGCACCTCTGTTTGCAAGATATGAGTCGCAAATCTTTTTGAGCTTCGCGTCGCTGATGCCCGAAATGGCAGTGAGCTTTTCCGGAGAGTGGTCAAGCACATCAAGCGTATCATTTCCGAAAGCTGAATAAATCCGTTCTGCAAGCTTCGGACCTATACCCTTAATCTGACCTGATGATAAATATGCAATAATACCTTCTTTTGTTGGCTTTATTACTTCATCATAGGTTTCAACCTCAAACTGAAGCCCATGCTTTGCATTTTTGCTCCATTGACCTTTCATCTCATACCGGATTTGCTCTGATGTAGGCAATGCGTATCCGACCGCTTTTATTTGCGAAACAATGTTACCTGTGCTGTCGAGAACTTTTTCGCATGGTTTATAAATCGCAACCATATAGCTTCCGGAGCCGACCATAGCCATACTTTGAGGATAAACCAATTTGCTAAACTGACATAACATACCATTTCTCCTTTCTTTAAGCCATGGGAACGAGTACCTTATGAGTCTTAGGAACGAGTATTTCCTCATCCTCAACGGTATAGTTATAAGCACTTTCAAGTGCATAATCAACAATGCTGTCTGCAAGCAAGTCAAGTTCCTGAACCAGTCTTACACGATCCCGTATCTCTTTGATTGTCCAATCTTCAAAGTCTTCGCCGTCATCGGTACCTCGTCCCGGAAATACGGAAACACTCAAAGGCGGAGTTGTATAATCTATACGATCAGGTCTTTTGCATCTTCCGCATACTGTTCCGGTTTCTTTTACACTTGTAAAATTCTTCTGACCGCATGAGGTGCAAAATGACTTATACTCAGACGCTGTTACCTGTCCCTGATACAGTACAAGATATCCGCCGCTTCGCCCGTTCATTGCTGCCTGCCAAAGATAGCAGTGCTGTTTATTGAATTTGTTCAGGAGGTCATTTATCCCATAAAAAAACTCCTGAACTTGAATCATATCGAAAAGCTTATTGACTATCTCAGAGTCAAGACCGAGTCTGTGAATTTTGAGATTACAAGCATACGATTGTGATCTGTTCCAGGAGTTCGCTGTATTATAGCGGAAATGGTTTATAAGAAAGTCTGTCATAGCCTTGCGCGAACGCAGGTCAATTCTTTTATAAAATCTGACCATAGTTCATCACCGCCTTTGTCATAAACGGGATTTAATGACGCTAAAATCGGATGATTTCTGTCAATCGACACAAGTGCCTTGCTGCATCCGCTTTTTGTTACAAGCTTTTTTACTTCCACAAACATATCGTCATCAAAAGTAAGTATGTCCATATGAAGAGCTGCAGCCTTTGCAATTTCATTTCTCATACCGGCACTTATGCGCACGCCGCAAACAAGCAGGATTTCGCTCTGTTCAAGAAGCCTTATACCAAACTCAAGTGCAAGCGCTCTTTCAGCAGGAATTTTCTCGCAAAGCAAAAGCGGAAGATATGCGTGCGGTGCTCTTGCAATAACATTAAGCTTTTTTGCCGCATAAATCATATATGCTCTGGCACAGTGCATGTTCTCAAGAATTTCCGCATTGCTGTCCGCACCGAGCGGAGAGCATATATACGCTTTCTTTTTGCAGCGGTTATAGCTGAGCAGCTGTTCGTCAAGAAACGTTTCCCATTCGTAGTTAAAAACTCTATTATCCATAAGTTTTTCCTTTCTGCCTATAACGGCTGAACAGACAGCTTTAATTTTCTGCTTTCGGATGTGGTAACCAACTCATTGTGAATAGTCGGATATTTTTTCTTTAGCAGTGCTGTGTCTGTTCGTGTAGATGTTTTTGTTGCAAAATCAATGAGAATCTTATCTTTGGTGGTTTCAAGAACACCATGCTCGTGATTTTTCATTAATTCTGCTATTCGCACAGAATGTGCCTCAATCTCCTTTTCGTATTTTTTGATTTCGCTCCGGCAGGCTGCAATATCGTCCTGCAAGTCAAGAATTCGACGTGCATGACGCTCGTATTTACGGGGAAGCTCTATAGTCGGAAGACTCGGGTTACTGGCTCCGTAAATTCTTGCAAGCGATTCAAGAGCGAGCTTGGGTGCAATGCTTTCCATTTTAGGCGGTTTATCATGCTCCAGACTCCAGATCCATTCATCAAGACGGTCAAAAATCATATCTTCCTTGGTTTTGTCCCGTTCAAGCCCCGGCATGGCCATATCGTTATCAGGATTATTTCCCCACAGTGCAGAGAAATCACCGATATTGACATCGGCAACAGCCAGATAGTATCTGAGCTGAAATTCATAATATAACGGATACTTTCCGTCTGCCCATTCCGAAGCATTGTGATATGTACAGCTTTTGCATTCCAGTATGCCCGGTTCGCCGTCCACAGTACGAATAAACCTGCGGTCAAAATCTGCCAAGGCGTATTTATGGTCTGCGTGCTGATACATATTAGTGTCTTCGATTACGGTATTTCCTGTTTTAACAGCATAAAAATGAGCTGCAATCGGTTCCAGAAAATGTCCCATTTCAAGCTGATTGGCATTTGCCTTTGCTGCCGGCTTTGCTCTCCCTTTTTTTATCATCCAAAGTTCAAGCGGGGTAATCCATGGGGAAACACCGAATATTGCCGCAACATCACTGCCGCCGACTGTGTACGGAATATCACCCTTCGGACCATGCATTCGGCAAGCCAGCCATGTAGGTCTGTCCATACCGGCGGTATCACATAAGACAATAGGCGCTGCCATCAGTAATTCACCGCCTTTGCAAGGTCATAATCATTCCAGTTAAACGACAGGGTTCGGGCAAGATTTTCCTCAACAAGCAGCAGCTTGCTTTCAGGTGTATTTTCCGATTTGAGCAGGAACGGGATTTCCTGCATCGCCATAAACACATCATGTGCCGTTGACGGTCCGCCGCCGTATGACATTTCAAACATCTGAATTGCTTCGAGTGCTGCCTTCTTGGGCATACTCAGCTTCTTGCAGATTCTTGTCATAGCATTAACGGGATATGACAGTGTGATCTCTGTAAGCTTCTGCAGTTTAGCGATCGAATCACCAAACTGAGCAAAGAGCTGATCGAGTGCTGAAGTAAAATCCGCAACCTTTGACTGATGTCTGTGGTCAACCGCAATACAGCTGCCGATATGGATTGGGTACTGTCCTCCCATGAGCAGTGCCGATACTTTGGCCGATGCTACACCGGTATCTGATGTCACAAACCGTATTCCGGGAACAAGCTTGTTCGCCATATACGATTTGCCTTTTGACGCCAAAAGCTTGGTGTAGCTTCCAAGCAGGTCGTCTTTCTGCATCGGCATTTTCCACGATGCACTGGTAAGTGAATGATCGGAATATCCGCCTTCAAACTCATTTCCGGAGAATCGGGCGTCGAGCTTATCCTGAAGAGTGATCAGAAGTTCATCAATTGGCAGAACAGAATAATCTGTTTCATCGCCCGAATGAACAGCGGACACTTTTTCATCACGAATGAGCACAAGCGCTTCTGACGGATAAATCCTCAGGCACTCATTCAAAACATCCGACAACACCTTCCGACTGAGTTTGGGGAGCACTGTACCTCCGATTTTTGCCCTGTCGAGCAGGCTTTTGTAAGCAGTGGTGCGGATGGGATAAGCCATACCGTCAATGTCCATTGCTAACCCAAGATTTTCTTCTGTGTCTTTCACTGCATCGCTCGTAATTCCCGGTGCAAACGGTACTGCACGCGAGTACATGGACGATGTTCCATCAAGCGGTTCAATCTGCAATTCGTTTACCTTGCAGCGTATCCACTGACTTTCCTTCGCCTGTTCCTCGTGGTAGTCCTTCATCATCGGATAAGAACTGAACGTTGTGTGAAAATTGTCTTGACATTGTAATAGCATAATACATGCTCCTTTCTTTTTTGGGGCTTTTAGCCCGAGATTGATAAATATATATAACAAAAGCCAACAAAACCCGAAGGTGATGCCGGCTTGTGTCCAAAATATTTGGCGAGAAAACAAAAAGGTGCCATCTGCTGTAAGCAAATGACACTGTGTAAACTCTGATAACTGTGATTTCTCTATGGAAACCTTGAAACTTATATGTTTATTATATCAGAAATTCCCGCAATAGTCAATCCATTTGCAAAAGAAAGAGCAGATTATTAGCTGCTATTTATTACTCAAACTTGCTTGTTTGTATTAAACACATAGTAACAAAGCCAATAAAGCCGCCGAGCAGGAGTCCGGCAATAAAAGTAAATAATGCATTCATTTTTTTACACCTCCCCAAAATATGTATAACTAAAAGAGGTGCTGCCGAAGCAACACCCCTTAATAAAACTATGCAGCATTCCTGTTGAGTTTCCACATACCGCGACCGGTATGGAGAAAGTGAGCAGGGTTACATTGCAAGGTCTGGCGAATTTTTTCTTTCCACCATTTATTTGATTTTGTTTTTTCATGATCTGCGATTTGTTCATAGAGGTAAGAAAGCGGAACCTCGGAATTGCATTCCTCAAGAACCGATGCTATAACATCCTTCCATGACGCTTCCTTTATGTCACGCATATCGGTTACAAACTGCTTTGCAGCTACAACCGGAATAATAAGTGATTTATCCTTACGAACAATCATCACGTACTCATGCAAAATAGGGATAAATGAGCCGCTGTAGGTTGTGTTATCCGAAAAACAGTTATGCTGAGCCTTGATAATGATATTTTCAAGTGTGCCCGGCTTAATTATTTCAGACAGCATACTGTACAACTTGCCTTTTTTCTTAATATCACCCATGAGCACTGCCATACGACCACCTTTTTCAAGCGAAGAAAACTGTTTCATCATGGCATAATTCATAGCTTCAACAAAGCTGTCCCATTCCGGTATACGGGATAAATCATATTTTATCGGATTATATCCATATCGGTGTTCAACATCTGATGCCTTATACATAACATCCGAATATTTGATTATATCCCAGTACGGAGGATGCCAGAATATAAATTCCGGACGCTCCTGAATATCGCAGTTCATTATATCAAACCCGCTGTGCAAGTCATATATACGGCTTTTTATACCGCACTTATCGGCAGCAGCTTTTGTTGTTCCGCTGCCGCACATATAATCGCAAATCTCCTTCGGCTTAAAAAATGATATTAAATCTTCAATAAGCTTTGGAGAACAGTTTCCGCGGTAACGGTTGCTTCCGCCTTCACCGCGTTCCGGGTATGACACAATGCTGGTTAAGGTTTTAGGCTTGTCCATTATATCTGCCCCCTAAGACTAATACCAGAAATTATCATCAAACGGCTCTCTGTCTGTCGATGGAATACAAGGAAACTCCTCGTTATCAATTAACACAAATTCACCGCCCATACAGCATCCGCAGTCATAATAGCAAGGCACAATATTGAAAACCTCTTTGGTGCGCATATTCACCTCACAGGGAGTGATAATCACAGAATCATCTATGTATTTTGTGGCATACAGTGCACTTTTAACAGTTTGTCTGTTTCCCTCTTTATCGTTGCGCACAGACTTTATCAGTATGATTATGTACAGTACCATTGCAAGGGAAATCGTATTCGTTGCAAAGAACATAGCAGCTGTATCATGCACCCACAAATTATATGCGTATATTTCCATCATACCGATTCCTGCCGCTAAAGCCACATAGGTTTTAAGGTTAAGGTCCCTGCAGGACCGTGAAGTTAAAAGCTGTCTTATTTGCGGCAGATACCCCAAAGCAAGTATAACTCCGCCTATAAGCTGGAACCTATCATATACTGTCATTTCAGTTTGACCTCCTTTAAATATTCGTCAACGATTTGGTGAGCGACTTCGGATACAGTCTGCCAGTAAGCCTCGTTGAAAGCGTCATTTGCCGTAAGTGCACTGCCGATTTTATCGGCAATTTCCGGTTTTGAAATGAGTTCATTGTATTGCTTTTCAGAAAGACAACCAAGCTCATCCCAGCCCGTGATTTGCTCTGCAAAATCTTCATTTCTCGCTTCATTGATTCTCATATCTGCAATCAATCCCATAAACACATCGGACAAATATAATTCTTTTTCTTCAATCCCGATAATGTAATGAGATTCGCAATGCCTGCCGTCAATGTAGCATTCATAGCTGTTGTGTGCAATATCTTCAACAAATTCGCTGTCATCTCTTATGTCAGAAATCATACCGTTATTCACTTCAATGCCAAGACGCAGCTTAAACTCACGGACTGCGTCATCAAGGTTTGCATAAAGCTCGGTTGAAAAACCGTAACTGTCATTGTATGCCCAATCCTCTGTGAGAGCATATATTGTGATTTTCTTACAATTATTTCTCACATTCCTTACCTCGCTTGTAGAGGTAATCATATCAGGCGCCATGACCACATAGTCCAAAGCAAGCTCCTCTAAAACCTTTGGTTCCTCATAAAGTTCAGAAAACCGCTTTTCAAGTGCGGCAATATCTTCCGGAAGAACAGGCTCATCAAATGAACAACAAATGTCCGGTGTTTCATTTTCTGTTTCCTTGTCATCACCATCTCTGATTTCAACTATGGTTCCTACAAGTCCCTCATATTCACTTTGGTCATTTGCAGTTATCTGCTCGCCAATGGTGTAGGTTTTGCCGTCATACTCAAAGGTCTGACCTTCTCTTGATAAAATCATTTTCAGACACCCCCTTAAATATGACAGTCAACAGCAACGAGAACTGTTTCATCGCTTAACGAATCAATAAAGCGATTTACCTTCTTGTGCCATGCACGTCTGTTTTTATTCTCATCTTTTATTGAGATTGAGTATTCTGTATGATATTCACCGTCATTATCAAGATATCCGTGCGGAAACGCAGGATATTTATATTTTCGAATAATTCTGTTTCTGGCAAGGAAGTGTTGTAATGTTTCACCTTTAACATAAAGCGTTTCGCCAAATCCTGCAATCCCATTATCGGTAAAATTACCGAACCAGCCTTCCGGCATCTTCTTTTCGGAAAAAGCCTTTTCAAAAGCATGAAAACGTTTTACAGCACATTCTTTTTTGTATTCAAACATAACCTTCCACCGAATATCCTTTTTTCGTGCCGCACAGACCCATCTGTAGCCCTCGGGAGCCGGAGGCTGATCATGGATACCCCAGCTTTGTTCTCCGACTGAGTATTCCTCACATGAATCTTTTACGAGAAATACAAACGGCCAGCGACCTCCAACCTGATACCAGTCATAAAAAGCATTCGGGTTATATACATATCCGTAACCGCCATAGTCCTCGTTATAATCAAAATAACGCTCTTTCTGTGCAAATTCATCAAAGGTCTTATACAGCTTTTTATAGGGATAATCCTTATAAGCTGTCATTTTCTTTGCACGCTTAGAACGTTTCTGATGCTTTAACTGACCGAAATACTTTTGATATACTAAGCCATCATCACCGATAATAAATTTATCCCAAACCCTGCGATTTTCTATGCTTACAATTTTCCCCTCGGGGAGTTTGATACAATCCACTGAGTTGTTTTCATATTCATCACGCAGTTCATCGGTATGATCCTCAAACTCAAGATAGTCCGGGTTATCGGTCTGTTCACCATATGTTTCAAGCGTCGAGCAGATTTCACTGTCAACACGTCTGCCAAAAGCGTTTGACAAACCGGTCAGCCTCTTGATATAGAAATCCGACATGAAATTATTATCGCTTTTGGCACCTTCAAGTTCCTTTAATGTTCCCTGAATAATCGCGTCAGTCTCGGGTTCCGATTCGATTTTGGGTATTTCTACTGTTACCAATGTTAAATAATGCATATAAATGCTCCTTTCATGATATATACACCATACGGGCAACAGAAGAATTCAGTTGCCCGTATGGTCATTTTTTGTACC
>OLRU01002656.1_pt1 | contig 12279 bp, 17 predicted proteins | sample 1672961 | NCBI WGS metagenome assembly OLRU01 (sample SAMEA3136741, study PRJEB25190) | human gut metagenome | biome: human gut; feature: human-associated habitat; material: faeces | place: Austria | collected 2013 | reverse complement strand
GCGTTCGCTTTCGTGGTTGAACAGGATGCCGTTGACGGCGAACATGCCGTAAGCATCGCGGTACTCCTTGACCATCCAGAAGCCGTACTGCTTGGCCACGGCATACGGAGAGTAGGGGTGGAACGGGGTGGTCTCGCGCTGGGGAACTTCCTCGACCTTGCCGTACAGCTCAGAGGTAGAAGCCTGATACACCTTGCAGGTCTTGGTCAGACCGCAGACACGGACAGCCTCCAGCACACGCAGAACGCCCAGTGCGTCCACATCGCCGGAGTATTCGGGTGCGTCGAAGGAGACCTGAACGTGACTCTGTGCGGCCAGATTGTAGATTTCATCGGGCTTGATCTCGCCCACCAGACGAATCAGACCGGAGGAATCGGACAGATCGCCATCATGCAAAGTGATGGCATTTTTCTCAATCAGGTGATCGATACGAGCAGTATTGGAGATGGAAGCACGACGAACAATTCCGTGAACCTCATAGCCTTTCTCCAAAAGGAACTCTGCGAGGTAAGATCCATCCTGACCGGTGATACCAGTGATAAGTGCCTTTTTCATGTGTTTTATTCCTCTCTGAAAAATGATTTATCTTTTGATGTGTTAAGTGTAATTTTATCGTACAATTATATTTTATGGATTTTGGCAGCTTACCTGAAGTGCTAAAGCAGTGCTCTATTAGCACAATATTGGTTTTCGTCAATCAGCTGGCCGGATTGCTTCTTAGCTTGTCCTGTTTCACTGGCACCTCGATTAGACCAAACCTACTAAAAACATCCCATAAATATAGGACACGCCATTGATATCTCCCAGTGCCTTCGGCCGTTCTACTAGCGGCTTACCTTTCGTCTTTTCAAAAGCCAGCAGTATCGAACTCCACGTCAGGCTCTTACTGCTTTCTCGACGATCGATCCACAGTTCCTTGGTCAGTTCCCCATTCCGCCCGGTCCTGATCTTATAGGAAAACGGCAATCCAGATATCGTCTTGAACCGGTATCCTTGAAAAGCAACGATACACTTCCAGAGATGCTGTTCATCATGACTGCTCTGCAACGCTTCAACTGCTTTCTTCCTCTGCCGCATTCGTCGAAGCCCCTCTGCCACAACGCTGATCTGGTCTCGATCACAATCCTCTCTGAAATACACGCCTTTCTTATAAGGTAAATAAGAAGTCACAGATGCTTTTGACAAATTCAGTTCTGCAGCCACCGCTTCCAATGCTTCTTTATAAGACATCCTCTGTTTTTCCTCAAAAGAAGCGTTCACCACATCTGCAATTTCCGATTCATAAACACCGGCCGTGATCAATAGTTTCCGCACCTTGATGGGATTGAGAGATAGTGTGTCTGCGATTGTCTGAAGGGAATTATTTGTATAGAGAGCCACAGCCGCTTCCATCTGCTCCTGCAGGATAGCTGCCGCATCATAGTTCGGCTTCAACGGTTTCCGGCCGGCACCGGGTTTTCTTGGTTTATATGGTCTTTTATCTCCCACAAAAATTCTCCAATCTCACAGCATTCCGATCTTTTTCCGATATTATATACTCCACTTCCGGCCACGGATCACCTTCCCAGACAAAATCCGAATCATACCGTACAGCCTTGGCAGCTTCACCATAGAAATCATTATCCACACACCACTGCATCAGAGTATCATCTTCCAATGTCAGATACCCATGAGCAAAGCCTCTGGGAATCAACATTTGTTTCCGATTTTCAAAAGACAGCACCGCACTGTATGCATGGCCGAAAGTCTCTCCCGATCGCAGGTCCACAGCCACATTAAAGATTGAACCATGCAGGCAGGACACCAACTTAGCCTGGGCGTGTTCCCCTTCCTGAAAGTGCAAGCCCCGCAGCGTGAATGCTTTCTTGCTGTATCCCTGGTTGATCTGCCGAACAGTGAAGTTTATGGATTGATCGTATGACACGGCAAGATATCCCCGGAAATCCTCAAATGCTGAAACTGTCAGAATTTCTGGTTTGATGAGTATGATTGGTTTCGTATCCATGTGTACTCCTCCTTTTTATTTTCGTTTTAAACTATATGTTTTTAAGAAGAACACAGCGATTTCTCGCTGTGCCTCAATATTTCACCATTGTTTCCGGTATTCACTTGGGCTGCTGCCTTCCACCTTACGGAACATCCGGCTAAAGTAGTTTGCATCTCCCATGCCAATGGCAACGCCTATTTCCTCCACAGTCATATCCGTAAACCGAAGCAGCTGCTTGGCTCTGGTAATCCGCTTTGAAATTAGATAGTTGTTGACCGTGGTACCGTAGGTTTCCTTAAAGATTTTTGACAAATAAAACTTGTTGATGAAGAAGCGTTCTGCCAGATCATCAAGGGATATCTTATCTGTGTAATGCTCATCCAGATAGTTTTTTATCTCAACCAGTTCCATTCTCTTCCGGCTCACCGTCACACTCTCCGGATGCCAGGACTGCTCCATCAGTAAGGTGAGCAAAGTTCCCAGCTTCTCATTGATCCGCATATCTCGTATGTAGTCGGATGTAGCTGCCAGATTATAGAGGTCTGTTAAAAGAGAGACAAAAGGAGCAATATCCTCCGGGTGGAACACAGGTCGGCCACCACGCTCTTTGTACTTCTCATATACGGCCGGAAGGGACGGTGCATAGAAGTGACACCACTGGAGAGACCAGAGATTGTCGGAAGTCGAATGGCTATACGCTTTCCGGCAGTCGATGAACACACAGTCGCCTGAGTGCAGCTGATAAGTCTGCCCCTCGTAGGAAAGTTCGCCCTCACCGGACAAGACAACGAAGCACAGGAAAGACACCAGATCTGATCTCTTAGACGTATGCGGATGCAGGGCTCTAAGTGAACCGACTTCCTGCAGATGGAGCAAAGATGTTCGAGCAAAAGTTGATGGGGTGTAAATGATTCGGGAGGAGCTTACGGAAGAGGACTGTGGGTTAAATAGTTCTTGTTCCATCTTCAGCTTTCCTCCTTTCTTACACTTATCCGATATAGTTCAAAATCGTCTCGTAAGCGATTCTCTTTTTTGCTGCATCCGATCTTCTCCAAGAAAATCCGGTGTCCAGTCATTTGGCGTGATTTCCACAGGATCACCATTCAATTTAAACTGAGAATGAAACGCATCTATTTTTCCAACATAAACAGGCAAATCGTAATACAGCGATCCCTCTCGGTTTTTATATTGGTCTCCTGTTATGTCAACAATATCTCCATTCTCTAATGTGAGCCACACATGGCTCTCGGAACCAATTTTCCCCGATGTGTACCAGCTTCTTACACCTGCCTGTTCAAGAAGATACCGCCCTAACAGATCACACGCTACCCCACAGTTTCCTCTTGGAAAAAGTTCAATAAAGCCGTCACCTGAAAATTCTCTATTTGCTTTCGCTTTTAATATGGCACTTCTAAATTCTGCTACCATCTGATAAATATCTTTCATGATCTATCCTTTATTGCCTCTTTGCCATTCATTGAACGTTGCCTGCTGCTCACCTCGTAGCGGTGTGCAAATTTTGAGCAGCTACCGTGTGGGCATAGCCACACAGCCTTTGTTTCTTTACTCCCAGCTGAAGCACATTCCTTTGAAGCTATCGGCCTGCTCTTTACTGGTGAAGACCACTTTGATTTCATTCTTCACAGTACAGTCATCACTGACTACCAAGATATGTCTCTGTGAAAAATCATAATCAAATGTTACCGTTGGGGATTCAAACAGTTCTCCATCTACATAGATATCTGCTTTGTTATCTCCGGATTTATAGGTATAGTCGATCCCCAGTATGCCAGATGCACTCGTGCTGATGGCAAAGGTAGTATCATCCACCCGTTCAAAGTCAGAGCTTGCATCGTACCAGACAAAGTTATCAAACTTATGCACATCGGCATTGATCACATCAACATCTGACATCTTTCCCGTAGAAGCAGCCACGTTATCGTCAATGACCGATTTGATCGTTTCAAAGTAGATTTCCTGTCCTGCATCATTCGGATGGACACCATCTTTTGTTAAATCATCATAAGCCTTGCCTGAATTGTTGAAAGCTGCAATCGTATCTGCCACAGGGATACCGTAATGCTCACAGATACTCTGAATTGCTACTATATTAGGGGTATACTCACGCTGAGAAGATTCCAGAATTGAGATGATCGAACAATCTGGGTATTTATTTCTTATCGCTCTAACCATTGCCTCATAGTTTGTTGAAAGCCCATCATACCCATCGTTCTGCCCATAGCAGATAATCGCCAAATCATAGTCCACATCATCGTTCAAGGCCTTTGTACGAACATAGCCAGCATAGGAAGTATTGCCACCCATGGAGACATTCGTTACCGAAACTTTACCTTTGTTGATGGTTCGGAGATATGTCTGTAGTTGCTTAAACCACTGTTGTCCATCTGTCTCCGTTCCAGCACCTGCACCAATGGAGTCTCCTACAACCAAGACATTCACGTCAAAGCCATCCATCAGTTTCTGGTAGAAACTGTCTTCTGCTTCCTGCAGTTTCAAAGCCGTCTGCTTTTCTTGTTCCTCTTGATATAGTTTTTTATTAAGTGCCTGAAGTTCTGCGGATTTCTTATCTTCATCTACTTTATTCATCCACAGAAGGGCCCCCAGCAGTGCTGCTAATATTACAATTACTATTCCGTATATCAGATTTTTACGGGAGCTACTGCTGTACCCCCCCCCGATGTTTATAACTCATATTCACTAAATCCTTTCTTCAAATAGGCTCACAGTTCAAAAGACGATTTATCAGGTAATTTATTTTCAAACGCTTTCAGTATTTTTCGTTTTGCACCTTCAAAATCCTTCAATTGCTCAGAATCATTAATACAAATCGTTTTATGAATACCTTTATTAATGTCATTAATTATAGATCCCATATTCTCCCCTACATCATACATTTTCCCAAAGTTAGGAGATCGTGGTTCAAAATATCCACTCGCAATCTGCCAGTACCTCATAAGCCATTGGTTAACATCTTTATCGTCTCTAAATTTATGTTCGCACACTTGAGACAAATACTCAGATTCACAATTCCAAACGTCACAAAATGTTTTCTTAGAGTAAGAATATGGAATATGGAGTTCATAAAAGCCGGAATATCTATTCCAAGGTAGCAAACATAACGTTCTAAATATTTCTTTTCCGTATTTTATGCTAATCCATTTTCGCCAATTTTCTCTGAACTGTTTTTTAAATATAAAGTGTTCTGAAATGACACACAGATTATTTACAATGATGTGCGTTATCCCTCTCCTATCCATTTTGACAGTATTTAAAATAGCACTATCTCTCGGCAGATTTCCTTTAAAGAAATCATCTTCAGAGACATAGTTATTAATAAATGTATCATCATTAAAATAAACAAAACGTTCAGATAGTCCTGGTATCTTATGAAGATTCAATTCAATAACATGAGAGCTAAAAGTCGGAAGATACTTTTCATCAATATAATCCGAATGATTCACTAACCTTAATTTCGGATTATTTTCATTAAGCCATGTAGGTTTTTGCCCACATGTCACAAAATGTACCTTTCTAACCCACGGTGCATACTTCTCGACAGCCCTAAACCAATACTTCAAATTGTCTCAATCTCTATAACGCACCTCACTATCTAATTGAACATTTATTTGAATATCATTAGTACTCTTATATTTATTCTTCTTCGCTATCCATTTGGGATCTTTATCATCTACCCAAATCAGCACAAAATCTATACCTTCATTCATATTCTTTTCCATAATCTTCTCGCAACATTCCAGTAGAAGCTGCCACGTTATCATCAATGACAGATTTGACCGTTTCATAGTAGAACACCATCGTTCTGACCCTAGCAGATGATTGCCAGATCATAATCCATATCATCATTCAGAATCATCGTCCGGATATAACCAGCGTAAGATGCGTTGCCGCCCATAGAGATGTTGGTTACTGATACTTTACTTTTGTTGACGGTTCAGAGATACGCCTGTAACTGCTTAAACCATTGTTGTCCATCTGTCAGCTTCTGATAAAAGCTATCCTCTGCTTCTTTCTGCTTCAGTGCCTCTGCCTTTGCCTGATTCTCTGCAAAAATCTGCTCGTTCAGTTTTGTCAGCTCTTGCGTCTTTGCATTGGATTTTTTCTTTTCACCCCACATCAGGATTCCGAGTACGACCGCCATGATAACGATCAGAATGATCAGTACCGTATTCTTGTTATCGCTACGGTACCCCCCCCCCATTAAATTTACGACTCATTTTATTTTACTCCTATTCTTCACGCTTCTTGAATGTACCTGCGGCTAATGTCGCCAATCCACACTGTATATTTTTTCTAAGCCCCTTGCTTGCATCCTTATTTATTAACAGATTGCCATGATATGGATTTTCCTCAATGCCATTTTCAGCATCTGCTTGGATAGGTCTACGCTCATACGAGAAATTACTATCAGCCATATATGCCCGGAATAATGCTTTCATCTGTGATTTCTGAATCTCACAATAACCTATTTTGAATTGAGGCTCTTGCTTGAACGGCTTTTTCTGTGATAGCAATGTTAATAATGCGCCTTCATTATCGTTCCAGTTTACTGAAAGCTCGCAATAGTTGTCATCCCTCGGATTCTTTGCAAAATCATCAAAACTAAACGCAGCTTCCGTTATGTAGCCTTCTGATGAAATTGCGTCCTTTGTTGAAATACCTCTGTAAAATCTTTCAGGTGTGTTGTCTTCCATTTTTCACCTCTGTCCAAATCCACCCATCATAATAATATAATCCAGAACTGATCGTGCGACCACATTGTATTCTTCTGGCTTCAACCGTCTAAAATAATTGCTAAATTCTTGGGTTTCTGTGTTATTTTCAATCATCCCATAACTATCCTCGTCATCCTTTTCAAAAGAAAAATAAGCTCTGAAGTAATTGAAAATCCATTCAATGCTTATCGTTGATTCGTTAAACTCACTCAAATGAAGTTTTGACAGTGTAACACCTTCAAGGTCAGCATCTGCAACTACTCTTTTCAATGTTAGTAAAAACTGATTAACTCTTTGATTCTTAAACACATCTTTTGGTAACTTTGAAAAGATGTCTGTATCTATCGACAGTTTTCGAGTATAGCTTTCATTAATTGTTCCAGATGATGTTTCCTCTATATTACTCTTTCCAAAATCTATGCTATTTTTTTCTCTATAATCGCTTCTAATTATATAATTCTTGCTCATACCAGTTCTTCCGGCTCCATTGCTTTATCGAGTTTTTCCGTGATTGCTGTCATAAGAAAGCTACTGGAATGTTCATGCAACATGTTTGCCACATCCATCATCATATCCGTTTTTGTTGTTTCTGGTTTAAAGTAGTCGCAATCTATTAAAAGTGAATTTTCAGTATTATTGTTGACATTAACTAACTCAAAATGCGTTTTCGTCCATACTCCGTCTGCTGCATCCTTAAATTCAGCTTGCGACATATATGAATTCATACCATCTTCAAACTGCGTCACGATACCTAAAACATGCGGTTTAATTAGGTCGCTCCACTTCTCACTCGTCAAATTAAGGACAGACCTCTGTATCACATCAATATATCGAAGACCAATTCGCGTGTAAAATGGAACTTCATATACTTCTTGAAATGCTTTCACGACTTGCTCTACTTTAACACTAAATTCTTCCCATTGAGTATACTTACGTGTAGAAATAGCAATAAATGTTGATGTCAGATTAACCTTATATGTTTCGTCTATCGAAATAAATGAATAGTTTTTGTTTTGATTTGTTTTGACTTGCGCTGCTTTCCCATTTGCATTAAGAAGCAATTCGTTTTGCTCTTCTATTCCCTCATCATAATAAGGATAATCTCTTCTAATTTTTTCTTGAAATTCCGCAGGTTGTTTGGTATTAATAGATAGAATCGTTGGAAATCTCAACTGAAAAATCACCTCTACCAATGGGCAATTCTTGTACTTTGCTCGTTTATTCATTGCAGCACCTCTCCTTTCAAAATTTCCCAATAAAACAACCAGCTTTTTCTTTTAACTTCTTTCCACGTTTTAGTCAGTTGTTATCGCTCTATTTACTAATGTTTCATTTTTAGTATTCCTGTAAAAACACTTCTTTATATCTTCTGCGCTCATCAAAATATTTGTTGACCGTTCATCATCAATCCGATTTATTGTCCTAAGCAGTATATCGGCCGTATCATTCTCCTTTTTTTGTATTGCCTCCGAATACCTCCAATAAATCATATTAATGTTAACCAGTGCATGATTTTCGTTTAAGTTTATACCTTTCCCAACATTTCTCCAATTCAGAACTTTCTCCATTTCACTGTTTCCTCCCTTTCTGACAAGCAATGCTCTTTACATATTCATTCAGACTTATCGGGCAACACTCAAGAAATTTTGCAATTTGTCTTCCAATAAACCAATCTATCTTAAGATAGTCCAAGATATAGAGTATATCTCTGCTTTTTTCATCATATACCGTAACTCCAAATGTCAGGTATGGCCGTTTTTCTTTGACTTCTTGTGTCGTTTCATCCATTTCCACGTAATTATTTTTTACACATTTAGGGATGCATGTTATAAAATCTACCCATCTAGCATCTTCCGGATTTTTATCATTCTTTTTTAGGCTTTTCTGACAATACATCCGATTCACGGATGCAATCAATGGTGCTTTCTTTTTATAAGCTTCCTCCAACAACTCACCCCATTTTAATGGCGTCATTTGATGATTACTGACACTTTCATAATTTGGAAAAAGTACGATCGGGACATATTCATCCGTATCCTTTTTCCAAGCTCTGAAATGCGTTCGCAACTTAATATTCTTTTCTTTCGCAATCGTATTACACAGCACTCTGCATACTGCTGTCAAATATGCAGAGAACTCTTTCCGCATATGCGCTTTGCTCACTGAGCTCGATTTTTCCCCCATCGACGGACTCTTTGAAGGGCTCTTTGAGGAATTCTTTATTTCATATCTAATGTTCTCAAGTCGTTTATCAATTTCATTTTCGCAGACCACCAACACACGTACATATCTGCTGATTTCTTTTATTATATCCTCTGTTATATAGCATGATTTAGCAGAGCGACTTACCGGAGCTCCTAAATTAAAATATGCCTGTGTTTTACATGTGTCTATGGGCATAATAATTTTTTTACTTTCCTTATTGCGTGCATTTGTATAAATACGAAAGTCTGGCTCAAAAACATAATCATCATCCGAACTTCTAACATAAACATCAATTGAATTGACATCCAAGTTAAACACATAACTCGAATAGTTATGAGCATATGGATGTTGCAAATCCTCATCCGGCCATCCTATTCCAGATACTAATGTAGTCAACGAATGTCTATTGTTTTGCCAATTAATCACATCCCTATTATGTGTATGTCCACAAATGTAGACATTTGCATTCAATCCATTATTGCTCAAAATTTCATCCTGAATTCTATCCTCTTCCTCCCCTGACAACCAGCTAACAGGGTGGTGCGCTAAAGCTATTGTTATATCAATTTCCTTATTTTTTCTTCTTTCATCTTTTTGGAGTTTTGCATACTCATCGACATACATTTTCTTAATTTGGCTCATTTGATATTCGCCAATCTTTAATTTTCGTTGATCTGAATCCCCTATGCATGTCCATGCCGTATTAAATTGAATCACACAAATATTTTTTCCGTTAACCTCGTCTATTTGTACACCATATGTATTCGGGAGAATTCTTTCTTCTACTTTCTCACTCTCATAAAATATACTATAAATTTCACGAACTAGTTGTATATATTCATCAAATGCAACTTTTACATATTTCCACCCTTCATCCCATCGCTTTTTTTCACCTGCATCATACATGGATAAAATCATAGAGTCCACGCCGCTTCTCTTTTTATCATGGTTTCCAGGAACGATATAGATATTTCTGACTTTGTCCTTCAAAATTTCCTTCAACTTGCTAAAAAAGAATAAGATTTCATCTTTCCCCGCATAATTTGCTTTATTAACTATATCGCCAGTTACCACGATTAGAATATCGTTGCTGTATTCCATTTCATCCGCAATGTCTTTTAAGAGATTTTCCATTAGCACATTCTTTTTACGCACCTGTTCCATGTGCAAATCCGACAAATGAAGTATCGTGAAATCATTCATTTTTACATCTCCTACATGTGTTTTATTCATCACATTATGTATGTCAGACAAATATCTCCCCACCACTTATGTCCCACAGCAATTGGAACATAGTGGCGGCTATTCCACGATCCAAGTGATCGAACGATTCGCCCAAACCATGCATGATACAGTTCCGAATGTTGAGCCTGATAAAGATATCCTTCATCAGTTCATAGTACTCCGGTAGAATCTTCTCTTTGGCGTACTGAGAACTGATTAATCCTCCCAATGTCCTTCTCTTCCTCCGGCTACTTCCCGTCAATATTATTTCGTTATCTGGAGAGTTCTTTAACACGCCTTTTCTCACAAAGATTTTAAAGACCTTGCCCATAATATACTCTTCCGAGCCATAGAAGATATACCTTTTACCGTAAAAAGGAGCCAACAACCCTTTTTCTTCTGCCGACAGTCCTTTCACCTCGGTCATATATTTTCTTAACATCCGATTTTGTAAGGCCATTCCAAGGCTTTGCTCAATCAAAGCAGGAAGAATAAATGACGCTGCGATAGCATGTTTGTTTTCATTTCTGATTGTTTCCACATAGTCGGCCATTGCCTTGCAATAGATTTCTCTGTAATTGATTGCCAGCCTTTTTCCTTCAATTGCTGGAAGAGCTCCTTCGGTATTAATCTTGTGTACATGATATTCTCCAAAGGTATTTCCCAAATGAAGCGCAATATCCTGTAACAAAATTTTCTTCTTCACAAATTCATATTTTTCCCCGTCATCTGCAAAGTAACCAATAGGTTCCGGGAACTCGGCATCAGTTGCATCGAAGGCATAAATAGTCCGGAAGTCTCTTAAGAATGGAAACCTTCGCTTTATGGAGTTCTTCTGTATTTTTAGCACCTGTTAAACGATTCAGGAAATCCTCGTTGCATGAGAGGACTGGCTCCGGGTTCGATATGTAAATTGATGGATTGGATTTGAAGATTTTATGATATGTAAGCATAGTAGTATTATGGTATAGAGTGTTTTGCATCTTTGCCGCCTATTTAGGCGTTGCCTGCTGCTCCCCGCGGAGAGGTGTGCAAATTTTGAGCAGCTACCGTATAGATAAGTCTACACGGCCTTTGATTTTATTGTTTCTCTATTTTGTTTATTGACCACATCATATTCAGTTGTTACTGTTTTTACAGCATCTTCTTAATCTCTGAAGAACAAATTCCGGGCGTTCTTTTCATACGCACGACTTCTTTTCCATTATCTTCACACCACTTAATTGCTCTCTGGAAGCCTTCGTGATTTTGATCTTCGCCAATTGCAAAAACATCAAAATCCAATGTTTTAATCGTCACATCAACATCTGTATAATCAACAACTTCATCTACTACACGCAATGCACCGACCAATTCTTTTCGTTCCTCAGTTGTGTACATAACCTTCGCATTTGGTTTTGTTTTCAATATATAATTTCCATCCTGCACAGCAACAATGAGATAATCTCCTAATTCTCTTGCATTTTTAAACAGTCGCAAATGTCCTAAGTGAAAATAATCATATACTCCAAATGTTACAACTTTTTTCATTATTTACGTCACCTTTCTTTATGCTAGATTTAATTGCATAGAAAAAATTCACTTTTCTTTCATTTTATTTTTGATATCAGTGGTACTGATGCCCTTCGTATACGGTAAATACTCAATTGATGCGCCATATTCCGCAAACTGTTTCTCCGTCCGTAAATATCTATCAGAGCCTTTCCAGTCATCTCCCGAAAACAAAACATCAAATTTAAATTTTTTCAATGCAAGCATCTTATCATCGGTTTCTTCGATTGTTACTAACTCTGCCTGATCAACAACTTTCAAAGCATTGAGAATTCGTACTCGTTGGTCTTCTGGATACACTGGCTGTTTCTTTTTAATTTCTGTCACATACTTATCAATCACAAACACCAACGATAAGAATGTCACACATTTCCTTGCATCTTTCTAAAAGATTCAAATGTCCAACATGAAACAAATCAAAAACGCCGCATGTATAACCAATATGATACTTCTTCATCTATTTTCTCCTTTTACAGCTTTAGTTCGATTACCTGATGTTGATTTCCTCGTTTTTCGATAGGGGGCAATTGCATATAGTCACCGTATATCTTCCTTAGC
>OLRU01002638.1_pt1 | contig 12340 bp, 6 predicted proteins | sample 1672961 | NCBI WGS metagenome assembly OLRU01 (sample SAMEA3136741, study PRJEB25190) | human gut metagenome | biome: human gut; feature: human-associated habitat; material: faeces | place: Austria | collected 2013 | reverse complement strand
ATTTGGCTGATTCCCAAGGATGCAGAGAAACCGGCAGACCGTCGTTTCAAAAATACAAAAAAATAATTCTCTCGTGAGGTTTCTGTGACATTTGGATGCTACACTAAGAATGAAGGAGTGTGATACAATGCGAATTTTAATAGTCGAGGATGACCGACTTTTGAATAATACTTTGTGCTATAACCTGGATGCTGCGGGCTATGTCGTAGACTCTGCCCTAACAAAATCAGCAGCCAGCAACTTTTTGACCAGGCAGGACTATGACCTGATCGTGCTGGATGTAAACCTGCCGGATGGGAATGGCTTTGATTTCTGCCGTGAGGTAAAGGAGCGCCGGCCGGATACGGCAGTGATCTTCCTGACCGCAAATGATATGGAGAGCGATATGCTCAAAGGCTATGAGCTGGGCGCAGAGGACTATGTGACCAAGCCATTTCCTATGAGCGTCTTTCAAAAAAAGCTGTCCGTGGTGCTGGGGCGGCTGGCAAAACAGTCTGGTGGCGGTGATTGCTATGAGGATGGCGCGCTGTCCATCAATTTCTCGGAGATGACTGCTTCCCTGTCCGGTAAGGCGCTGGTGTTCACTCCGTTGGAATACCGGCTGTTGAAAATCCTGACCAAAAATCCGCAGAATGTTTTGACCAGGCAGGTACTGCTTGAAAAGCTGTGGGATGCCGATGGGAACTTTGTGGATGAACACGCCCTGACTGCGGCCATCAGCCGGGTGCGGAATAAAATTGAAACAGAGGGACGCCAGTACATCAAGACGGTGTACGGCATGGGCTATATGTGGATCGGAGGGGCGCCGAAATGAATATGCGAAAACTCTCCATCAACAAAGCCTGTATCCTTTTGGGAACGCTTTTGCTGCTGGCGGTTGGTGCGGTTTGCGCCGCTGTTTATCTGCTGACCCAGAATATAACCGCTGTCCGGTGTGTGTTCCTGTTCAGTCTCTTTGTACTGCTCTGTGTTATCTTCTTTGTGGCTCTGATCCGCCGGAAGCTGGTTCGGTTCTCCGATGCCTTTTGTGGTCAGATGGATGATATGCTCTCCGGGGATATGCAGCCCAAGCAGACGGTTGAAGAAGAAAGTCTGTTCTATAAAATCAACTACCGGCTGGGACGGCTGTACGAGGTCATGCAGGAAAATAAAAACAGCATCGCAAAAGAACGGGCTGACCTGCAAGAGCTGATTTCTGACATCTCCCATCAGGTCAAGACCCCGATTGCCAACTTGAAGATGATCAACAACACACTGCTTGAAAACGAGGTCCCCCCGCAGAAGCAAAAGGAATTTCTGACAGCTCAGGCCAGCCAGCTTGATAAGCTGGACTTCCTCATGCAAGCCATGATTAAAACCTCCCGCCTGGAAACGGGAGTCATTTCGCTGGAGCAAAAACAGCAGCCGGTTTATGATACCCTTGCCGCTGCCCTGGGCGGGATTTTGCTCAATGCCGAAAAGAAACAAATAGATGTGCAGGTGGAATGCCCGGAGCATTTGGATGCGCGCCACGATAGAAAATGGACAAGCGAAGCTCTGTTCAACATTCTGGATAACGCAGTGAAGTATACCCCGGCAGGCGGACAGATCCGTGTGTCCGTGGAAGGCTGGGAAATGTATGTGAAGATCGACATTGCCGACACCGGCATCGGCATTTCAGAGCAGCACCAGGGGACGATTTTCAAACGGTTTTACCGGGAAGATGCGGTGCATGATGTGGACGGTATTGGGATTGGCCTGTATCTGGCCCGTGAGATTGTGACCTTGCAGGGCGGCTATATCCGGGTGGCATCGGAAGTTGGGAAAGGCTCAACCTTTTCTGTTTTCCTGCTCCGAAAGTAGAGCAGGCACGCCCCGAAAAAATGAAATGTCACAGCTTCGTGACATTTGGGGCCGAATTTAGCGGAATTTTTTTGTGGCTCGTGACATTTCTGTGAGGTTTGGTCGTTACAATGGGTTTATCAAAAAGAAAGGATGGTGTTCTTTATGAGCATTTTGCAAACGACTGAACTGAAAAAATATTATGGCGCAGAGCCGAACATTACCAGAGCCTTGGATGGTGTAACCCTCTCCATTGAAAAAGGAGAATTTGTAGCCATCGTAGGAACCTCCGGCAGTGGTAAATCCACGCTGCTGAACATGATCGGCGGATTGGATGTGCCCACCTCCGGCCAGGTGGTCGTGGATGGAAAGGAGTTGTCCAAACTCAAAGACGAGGAACTGACTGTTTTCCGCAGAAGAAAGATCGGCTTTATCTTCCAGAACTACAATTTGGTGCCGGTGCTGAATGTCTTTGAAAACATTGTGCTGCCTGTGGAGTTGGACGGAAACAAGGTAGACAAGAAGTTTATGAACGAAGTCGTTCAGATGCTGGGGCTGGAGGATAAGCTGAACAATATGCCCAATAACCTTTCCGGCGGTCAGCAGCAGCGCGTAGCCATTGCCCGCGCCTTGGTGTCAAAGCCCGCTATTGTTTTGGCTGATGAACCCACCGGCAATCTGGACAGCAAGACCAGCGCTGATGTGCTGGGGCTTTTGAAAGTAACCAGCCAGAAATTCCACCAGACCCTCGTGATGATTACCCATAACAGTGAGATTGCCCAGCTTGCTGACCGTATCATTCGGATCGAGGATGGTAAAATCGTTCAGTAAAGGGGGCGGGACTATGAATGACATTCTATTTGGCAATAACAACAAGGCTGTCATCAAAAAGCTGGCAAACCGCAGTTTCCGCAGCAACAAAATGCGGAATGTGATTGCGGTCATTGCGATTGCCCTGACAACCTTTCTCTTTACGGCAGTCCTGACCATTGGCATGGGTGCCAGTGGGACGCTGGAATACAGCATGGCAAAACTGATGGGGTCATCTGCTGATGCTCTGGTGCAGGGACTTTCCGAGGAGCAGTTTCAGCAGTTAAAACAAAATGCCATGTTTGAAAAGGTGGGCTGCTGGATACCTGTTGATATTATGACCAACACCAACCGGCGTGTTGCAGAGGTCGATTACGCCGATCAGGCCCAGTTGGAGATTCGGATGCTGACGCCGCGTACAGGCTCTGCCCCTCAAAAAGCAAATGAGGTTTTGGTTTCTGCCAATATACTGAAGGATCTGAACATCGAAGAAAAAATCGGGGCGGAAATCCCCATTGAATTAAAGGCTCGCCAAAGCGGTCAGATTTATCATTTTGATATGGTCGTATCCGGTATTTATGACACGCCAAACGAAAAATCCGAATCGGTCATTGTTTCCAAAGCCTTTCTGGAAGAAAACGCAGAAATGATGAGCGATATTGCTCAGGGGCGTGTTGGCTGTGGTATTTATACAGCCGATGTAGTAATGCGGGATAACTACATGGTGAAGGACCGCATTTCAGAGCTTGTCCGCAATATCGGCGGTAATCCGGATGATGCCAATGCAGCTAACGCGGTTCGCGTTGCTCCTAATCCCATCGTTTCTAATGAAAGCGGCCTTATGATGTGGCTGGTAGCGGGTGTATTTGGCGTCCTGTTCATGTTCTGTGGGTATCTGCTGATTTACAATGTATTTGAGATTGCAGTTACCAATGATATTCGGCAGTATGGCCTACTGCGGACCGTGGGAACAACTTCCAAACAAATCAAGCGCTTAGTCAATCGGCAGGCACTGTACCTATTCCTGATCGGTACGCTACTCGGTTTGATTTTTGGCACATTGCTTGGCCGCAGTATTCTGCCCGCTGCACTTCGGATATTTGCTGTTGATTACAGCGGCGGAAATATTGAGGTCGGCACACTCCCATATTTGGGCATTATCGCAGGTGCGATCCTGTTCTCCGGGCTTACGGTTTATATCAGCACCAGAAAGTCGGTAAAGAAAGCTTCCCGTGTGTCACCTATCGAGGCTATCCGCTATGTAGAGAAGGATACCGTTTCCATAAAGCGAAAAAAGATAGATGCCGGAGCAGTTATTCCCCGTATGGCGAAGGCAAATCTTCAGCGCAATAAGCGCCGGACGGTCTTTATTGTGATTTCTCTGACTTTGAGCATTGTTCTCCTGAACTCGGTGTTTATTTTCAGCGGCAGCTTTGATGAAGATGCCTATATCGAAAAACATACCCGAAGTGATTTTATGGTATATAGCCCCGGCATTCAAGCGGCGTTTGGAAATGACTTTGGGCATAATAGTGCTGTTCCAGAGAAAGCGGTAGAGGAAATCAAGGCACAGCCTGGAGTTACAAACGAAGCCTACCTGTACCGGAACACTTTTGAAGATGACCATGTCTCCTGCGACTGGGGAACGCCCTATGTGGTTGATAATACAAATAAGGAGCAACGAATGGTGCCGGAACACCTTAACTTAGGTGTCTACCAAACAGGAACAGAAAGGGACTCTGCTGTCCTGACTGCGGATAACCACCCTCTTGGAAATGTGTACGGCTTCTCTGAAAATATTTTGAACAAGATGGATATTATCGAGGGAGAAACCGATTTGTCTGTCCTGAAAGAGAAACTTTGGAATGGAAACAATGTAATTTTAATGGCCAAATATGGTGATAAGGACAAGTTGGCTGGCGGGGCAGACAGTTCCTTTTATCGGGGTTTATCAGTTGGAGATACTATTCAATTTTATGAAAATGGAACTCCCACCGAGGAATTTACCATTATCGCTAAAGTCGCAGCTACTAAAGGCGAAACGACTTTGACTGGAGGCGGTTCAAATATCTCACAAATAATAGACAGTCCATTGATCTATATGTCAGAAAAGAAGTTCAAAGAGATTTATGAAACTCCTACCTTGTACGGTTTTCTCTTTGATGTAGAGGAACAGTACCAGCAGGAGATGGAAAACCATTTGGCGCAGGATACAGATGTTTCCTATACCTCTATCTTGACGATGAAGGCTACTGTTTCCAGTGTAAAAAATGTTGTCCTGCTGATTGGCGGAGTGATCGGCGCTATATTTGCCCTGGTGGGGCTGATCAACTTCATCAATCTGGTTATGACCAACATCATTACCCGCCGCCATGAGTTTGCTACTATGCAGAGCATCGGCATGACGAAGAAGCAGCTCCGAAAGATGATGATTTCTGAAAGCTTCTCTTATGTGCTGCTGGCTGGGATTGTCGGTACACTGGCTGCGGGGGCACTTGGCATGACATTAGTAAAAGCTTTTGTGCAAAATGGTCCAACCAGTCTGATGATGACATTCCAGATGACCTTGCTACCTGCGCTGATTATGCTGGCTCTATTTCTGGTATTGGCATTTATCGTTCCGGTTGTCGCACTCCGGCTCTTTAACAATCGAAGTGTTGTAGAGCGGCTTCGGGTGAATGAATAACAGAAGCAGCCATATCAAGTGAATACTTCCTGCGCCGTCGTATGCGGCTGTGGGACACGAAAAACCGGGGGATTTTTCTCCCGGTTTTTCAAATGTCACGAACTTGTGACATTTGGGGCTGAATTTAGCGGAAATTTTTGTGGCTCGTGACATTTCTGTGAGGTTTGTTCGTTACAATGGGTCTAAGTGAAAGCAAGGATGGTGTTCTCTATGAGCATTTTGCAAACGACTGAACTGAAAAAATACTACGGCACAAAGCCGAATATCACAAAGGCCCTGGATGGTGTGAACCTCTCTGTTGAGCAGGGGGAATTTGTAGCGATTGTTGGAACCTCCGGCAGCGGAAAATCCACTCTGCTAAACATGATCGGCGGACTGGATGTACCTACCTCCGGCAAGGTTATTGTGGATGGGCGTGACCTCTCTACATTGAAAGATGAGCAGCTTACCATTTTCCGCAGAAGAAAGATCGGCTTTATCTTCCAGAACTACAATCTGGTGCCGGTGCTGAATGTCTTTGAAAACATTGTGCTGCCTGTGGAGTTGGACGGAAACAAGGTAGACAAGAAGTTTATGAACGAAGTCGTTCAGATGCTGGGGCTGGAGGATAAGCTGAACAATATGCCCAATAACCTTTCCGGCGGTCAGCAGCAGCGCGTAGCCATTGCCCGCGCCTTGGTGTCAAAGCCCGCTATTGTTTTGGCTGATGAACCCACCGGCAATCTGGACAGCAAGACCAGCGCTGATGTGCTGGGGCTTTTGAAAGTAACCAGCCAGAAATTCCACCAGACCCTCGTGATGATTACCCATAACAGTGAGATTGCCCAGCTTGCTGACCGTATCATTCGGATCGAGGATGGTAAAATCGTTCAGTAAAGGGGGCGGGACTATGAATGACATTCTATTTGGCAATAACAACAAGGCTGTCATCAAAAAGCTGGCAAACCGCAGTTTCCGCAGCAACAAAATGCGGAATGTGATTGCGGTCATTGCGATTGCCCTGACAACCTTTCTCTTTACGGCAGTCCTGACCATTGGCATGGGTGCCAGTGGGACGCTGGAATACAGCATGGCAAAACTGATGGGGTCATCTGCTGATGCTCTGGTGCAGGGACTTTCCGAGGAGCAGTTTCAGCAGTTAAAACAAAATGCCATGTTTGAAAAGGTGGGCTGCTGGATACCTGTTGATATTATGACCAACACCAACCGGCGTGTTGCAGAGGTCGATTACGCCGATCAGGCCCAGTTGGAGATTCGGATGCTGACGCCGCGTACAGGCTCTGCCCCTCAAAAAGCAAATGAGGTTTTGGTTTCTGCCAATATACTGAAGGATCTGAACATCGAAGAAAAAATCGGGGCGGAAATCCCCATTGAATTAAAGGCTCGCCAAAGCGGTCAGATTTATCATTTTGATATGGTCGTATCCGGTATTTATGACACGCCAAACGAAAAATCCGAATCGGTCATTGTTTCCAAAGCCTTTCTGGAAGAAAACGCAGAAATGATGAGCGATATTGCTCAGGGGCGTGTTGGCTGTGGTATTTATACAGCCGATGTAGTAATGCGGGATAACTACATGGTGAAGGACCGCATTTCAGAGCTTGTCCGCAATATCGGCGGTAATCCGGATGATGCCAATGCAGCTAACGCGGTTCGCGTTGCTCCTAATCCCATCGTTTCTAATGAAAGCGGCCTTATGATGTGGCTGGTAGCGGGTGTATTTGGCGTCCTGTTCATGTTCTGTGGGTATCTGCTGATTTACAATGTATTTGAGATTGCAGTTACCAATGATATTCGGCAGTATGGCCTACTGCGGACCGTGGGAACAACTTCCAAACAAATCAAGCGCTTAGTCAATCGGCAGGCACTGTACCTATTCCTGATCGGTACGCTACTCGGTTTGATTTTTGGCACATTGCTTGGCCGCAGTATTCTGCCCGCTGCACTTCGGATATTTGCTGTTGATTACAGCGGCGGAAATATTGAGGTCGGCACACTCCCATATTTGGGCATTATCGCAGGTGCGATCCTGTTCTCCGGGCTTACGGTTTATATCAGCACCAGAAAGTCGGTAAAGAAAGCTTCCCGTGTGTCACCTATCGAGGCTATCCGCTATGTAGAGAAGGATACCGTTTCCATAAAGCGAAAAAAGATAGATGCCGGAGCAGTTATTCCCCGTATGGCGAAGGCAAATCTTCAGCGCAATAAGCGCCGGACGGTCTTTATTGTGATTTCTCTGACTTTGAGCATTGTTCTCCTGAACTCGGTGTTTATTTTCAGCGGCAGCTTTGATGAAGATGCCTATATCGAAAAACATACCCGAAGTGATTTTATGGTATATAGCCCCGGCATTCAAGCGGCGTTTGGAAATGACTTTGGGCATAATAGTGCTGTTCCAGAGAAAGCGGTAGAGGAAATCAAGGCACAGCCTGGAGTTACAAACGAAGCCTACCTGTACCGGAACACTTTTGAAGATGACCATGTCTCCTGCGACTGGGGAACGCCCTATGTGGTTGATAATACAAATAAGGAGCAACGAATGGTGCCGGAACACCTTAACTTAGGTGTCTACCAAACAGGAACAGAAAGGGACTCTGCTGTCCTGACTGCGGATAACCACCCTCTTGGAAATGTGTACGGCTTCTCTGAAAATATTTTGAACAAGATGGATATTATCGAGGGAGAAACCGATTTGTCTGTCCTGAAAGAGAAACTTTGGAATGGAAACAATGTAATTTTAATGGCCAAATATGGTGATAAGGACAAGTTGGCTGGCGGGGCAGACAGTTCCTTTTATCGGGGTTTATCAGTTGGAGATACTATTCAATTTTATGAAAATGGAACTCCCACCGAGGAATTTACCATTATCGCTAAAGTCGCAGCTACTAAAGGCGAAACGACTTTGACTGGAGGCGGTTCAAATATCTCACAAATAATAGACAGTCCATTGATCTATATGTCAGAAAAGAAGTTCAAAGAGATTTATGAAACTCCTACCTTGTACGGTTTTCTCTTTGATGTAGAGGAACAGTACCAGCAGGAGATGGAAAACCATTTGGCGCAGGATACAGATGTTTCCTATACCTCTATCTTGACGATGAAGGCTACTGTTTCCAGTGTAAAAAATGTTGTCCTGCTGATTGGCGGAGTGATCGGCGCTATATTTGCCCTGGTGGGGCTGATCAACTTCATCAATCTGGTTATGACCAACATCATTACCCGCCGCCATGAGTTTGCTACTATGCAGAGCATCGGCATGACGAAGAAGCAGCTCCGAAAGATGATGATTTCTGAAAGCTTCTCTTATGTGCTGCTGGCTGGGATTGTCGGTACACTGGCTGCGGGGGCACTTGGCATGACATTAGTAAAAGCTTTTGTGCAAAATGGTCCAACCAGTCTGATGATGACATTCCAGATGACCTTGCTACCTGCGCTGATTATGCTGGCTCTATTTCTGGTATTGGCATTTATCGTTCCGGTTGTCGCACTCCGGCTCTTTAACAATCGAAGTGTTGTAGAGCGGCTTCGGGTGAATGAATAACAGAAGCAGCCATATCAAGTGAATACTTCCTGCGCCGTCGTATGCGGCTGTGGGACACGAAAAACCGGGGGATTTTTCTCCCGGTTTTTCAAATGTCACGAACTTGTGACATTTGGGGCTGAATTTAGCGGAAATTTTTGTGGCTCGTGACATTTCTGTGAGGTTTGTTCGTTACAATGGGTCTAAGTGAAAGCAAGGATGGTGTTCTCTATGAGCATTTTGCAAACGACTGAACTGAAAAAATACTACGGCACAAAGCCGAATATCACAAAGGCCCTGGATGGTGTGAACCTCTCTGTTGAGCAGGGGGAATTTGTAGCGATTGTTGGAACCTCCGGCAGCGGAAAATCCACTCTGCTAAACATGATCGGCGGACTGGATGTACCTACCTCCGGCAAGGTTATTGTGGATGGGCGTGACCTCTCTACATTGAAAGATGAGCAGCTTACCATTTTCCGCAGAAGAAAGATCGGCTTTATCTTCCAGAACTACAATCTGGTGCCGGTGCTGAATGTCTTTGAAAACATTGTGCTGCCTGTGGAGCTGGACGGAAACAAGGTAGACAAGAAGTTTATGAAAGAAGTAGTGCGGATGCTTGGGCTGGAGGATAAGCTGAACAATATGCCCAGCAATCTCTCCGGCGGTCAGCAGCAGCGCGTAGCCATCGCCCGCGCTCTGGTATCGAAGCCTGCTATCGTTCTGGCTGACGAGCCAACAGGCAATCTGGACAGTATGACCAGCAGCGATGTGCTGAGCCTTCTGAAAGTTACCAGCACAAAATTCCACCAGACCCTTGTAATGATTACCCATAATAATGAGATCGCCCAGCTTGCCGACCGCATTATTCGGATCGAGGATGGTAAGATCGTACAGTAAGGGGGTGGGACTATGAATGATATTTTATTTGGCAACAATAATTCCAAAGTAATTACCAAGCTATCCAAACGCTATTTCAAGAAGAATAAGGTACGCAATCTGGCGGCACTGCTGGCAATTATCCTGACTGCTTTCCTATTTACCTCTATCACTTCCCTGGCGTTCAATATGGCGTCCTCCATCCAACTCTCTCTGCAAATGCAGAAAGGCAGCAAGGCGGATGGCACTTTGGGGTATATGACGGAGGAACAGTACGAGCAGCTTGTAAACAGCGATTTTGTGGACCAGGCAGGCCACCGGCGTATCATTGGCTATGCAAGCAATACTTCCAGCCATTCCATTGAGATCAATTATGCGGACAGTGTGCAGCAGGAGCTGACCTTCTGTGTGCCTACCCACGGAGCTGCACCGGAGAAAGCGAATGAGATCGCCACTACGGATTTGGCGCTGAAGGCGCTGGGTGTAGAACCTGAGATCGGCGCAGAGGTTCCGTTGGAATTTGAACTGCGTGGGAAAACTTATCATTATGATATGGTGCTTTCCGGCTGGTGGGAAGCAAGCAATGACTCTGTGAGCGTTGCGACTGTTTCGGAACAGTTTATAAAGGAAAACCCCGATGTGGTCCAGAACACTTATGCGGTAGACCATGAAATGTCCGGCGTTACTTTTTCCGATGTTGTCCTGAAGAATAAAGCAAATGTTCAGCAGCAGTTGAATGAGTTCGTTTACTCCATTGGCGGCAATCCAGAGGATATGGGCGCAGACAATTTCATTCTCGCTTCCGAAAATCAAATGTCCCAGGGACTAACTTCATCAGAGTCCATCGTGTTCGCTGTTGTATTTATCCTGATGTTTGTCGTGTGCGGATACCTGCTGATCTACAATATCTTTGATATTTCTGTGATGCAGGATGTTCGTCAATACGGCCTGCTGCGGACGATTGGCACTTCCACACGGCAGATCAAGGGCATTGTGAACCGTCAGGCGGTCTGGCTCACGCTGATTGGGCTGCCTATTGGTCTGATCGCCGGTTTCTTTGCCGGTTGGGTGCTGCTTCCTATCGTGACAGAGATCATTAACCTTGAATACTCTATGGTGGGTACATCCGTATCGACCTCGCCTCTGATCTTTGTTATCGCCGCTCTCTTTACGATCCTGACCGTGTTTATCAGCACCCGGAAGCCTGCAAAAAAAGCGGCAAAGATTTCTCCTCTGGAGGCGATCCGCTACACCGAGCAGAATGCCTATAAAAAGAGAAGTGCCAAGCGTACCAATGGGGTAAAGCTGTCCCGTATGGCCTTTTCCAACTTAGGGCGCAACCGCAGGCGTTCCGCATTTATTGTTATTTCCCTGCTTCTGTGCATCGTCCTGTTTAACTCTATCATCATTGTGACGCAAAGCCTTGATGAAGAAAAGTGGGTAAACCGTGTTACCAGAACAGATTTTAATGTCTACAACTCCGCCGCATTTAATGTAATGGAAAGCGTTCAGCACCATGAAGATACGCTCTCACAACAGGCAGTGGATCTGATTGCCGGACAGCCCGGAGTTGAGGATGAACGCTATCTTTACCGAAATACAAAAGACGATAGAAATGTGTTGGTTGACTATGGGTTTGAAGATTTAAGTGGCATAGAGCTATTCCATGAGGAAGAAGGCGTCGTAAATCAAAGCTATCAGGGATATAGCCTGTACACAAGTTCTGATACCGAAAGGCGCTATTTTGGTAATGTGATGGGAGCCTCCGAGAATTTCTGGGCGGATATGCGTATTTTTGAAGGCGAAAAGGATGCCGAAACCTTAACGCAGAAAATGGCTACCGGAGAATATGTCATTATTGGCTGCCCCATCGACAAATTGACAGAGGAACCAAGGAACACTCCGCTGACCGATCAGTTACAGGTTGGAGAGAGCATTTCCTTCTACAAGGATGGGGAACTGGTCAAAACCAGCACTATCCTTGCAAAAGCGATCCTCGTGGGAACGGAAACCGAAACGCCGACAGGCACCACCGCCCAGGCGCACATCGCCGCTGATGCTCCTTTTGTGTATCTGCCGGACACTGTATTTAAGGAAATCTATGACGCTCCCACGCTGCTGACTTATGGATTCAATGTGGATGAAGCCTTGCAGCCGCAGATGGAAGAATTTTTGAGCAGCTATGTGAGTGAAAATACTTCGGTTGCTTATACTTCCACCAAGCTGTTGAAAGAGCAGCTTGATTCGGTCCGCAGCATGATCCTGGTTATCGGCGGTCTGATTGGTTGCATCATGGCCTTTGCAGGACTGATTAACTTTACCAACATGATTATTACCAACATCATCACCCGCCGCCATGAGTTTGCTACCATGCAGAGCATCGGTATGACCGGCAAGCAGCTTCGCCGCCTGACGGTCTATGAGGGCATCTACTATGCCGTAGGTGCGGACATTATCGGCGGAGCAGTCGCAGCGATCCTGGCAGTCACAGTGCTAAAGAGCGCATTGAATGGCCCTTCCATGTGGTTCTTTACCCTGAATATTACATTGGTTCCCGTTCTGGTCATTGGTGTGCTTTATCTGCTGCTGGCTGCGGTTATTCCGCTGATCGTTCTCCACTTCTTTAA
>OLRU01002636.1_pt1 | contig 12345 bp, 8 predicted proteins | sample 1672961 | NCBI WGS metagenome assembly OLRU01 (sample SAMEA3136741, study PRJEB25190) | human gut metagenome | biome: human gut; feature: human-associated habitat; material: faeces | place: Austria | collected 2013 | reverse complement strand
ATTTTACAAATTTCACTGGGGATTACTTTATGATAAATCCATCTTCATCCCACAGATCATGCCAATCCTTTGCACCTTCCCACAGGAATACCTGGCCTTTAACCAGACGGTTTCCTCTTTCCAGTGTTCCAATCTTGGCCATTTCTTCTTCTGTCAACGGATCTTCTGTCACACACTTCAGATTACTTACATAATTATGTACAGAGAATGGAATAGAAATCTCACCTCTCTGATGAGCCCATTTCAGAGCGATCAGTGCAGGATGAACACCGTGTGCTTTAGCAATTTCCTGTATTTCCGGTGTCTGCATATCCGCAACATCTTCCGGACAGATATCTCTTTCCGGTCTTCTCGGTGAACCGAGTGGCATATAGCCTACCGGCTGGATATTATGAGCAACAAGATAATCATACTGTTCCTGCTGCTGGAAGCATGGATGAAGTTCCAGTTCACAAGCTGCCGGTTTGATTTTCATTAAAGGAAGAACCGCTTCCAGTTTCGGGATGGTCATATTGGAAATACCAATATAACGGATTTTTCCTTTTTCTACCAGTTCTTCACACTGACGATATGTATCCATGAATTCTTCTACGCTGAATGGTCTGGAATCTGGATTTCTGGAATCTACATCACAGAATGGTGCATGATAGTTCGGGAATGGCCAGTGAATGAAATACAGATCTACATAATCGCACTGAAGATCCTGAATACTCTTTGTGCAGGCTTCTTCGACCTTTCTGTGCATGTCATTCCATACTTTTGTCATGATAAAAAGATCTTTTCTTTCTACAACACCTTCATCAAAAGCTGTTTTGAAAACCTCACCTATCTGATGTTCATTTCCGTAGCATGCTGCACAGTCAAACATACGATATCCGCTGCGGATTGCACCTGCAACTGCTGCTGAAACATCTTCAGCGCTTACTCTGTCAGAACCAAAGGTTCCCATACCCATGCATGGAACTTTTTCTCCTGACGGAAGTGTTACCTTCGGCACGATTGCCGGATCAATAAATTCTGCCATTTTTGTTTCCTCCTAAATTGTATTATATAGTTTTTGTATAACAATCTGTGGAAGCAGTTTTTCCATATCTTCCATTACAAAAAATCCCGTTTCTTCACGCATTGCCGCAGCGGCTGAGATTGCACTTGCTCTTCTTAAAGTTTCTTCCAGAGAAAGGCCCTCGCTTAATCCAAGTGCAAAACCTGCGATCATGGAATCACCGCATCCTACGGTATTTACGGCATCAATTTTCGGAACGATTGCACGGAAGATGCCTTCTTCACCAACAGCCAGAGAACCATCTGCACCAAGGGAAACTGCTACGATCTCCACTCCGTTTGCATGGATTGTCTTAGCTGCATCAATGATATCCTGAATGTCATCACAGTGTTTGCCTGTCAGCATACGGATCTCATCAATGTTTGGTTTGATCAGTGTCGGACATGCTTCGATCCCCATTTCAAGAAGTTTGCCACTGGTATCAAGGATCACCGGTTTGCCAGCTTCTTTTACGATTTTGACCAGTCTCTGATATGCAGTTCCATCAAGCCCCTTCGGTACACTTCCGGACATGGAAACAACATCTGCATCCTTAACCAGCTCTGTAAATTTTTTTTCAAATCCCCGGAAATCTTCTTCAGTCAACGTAAATCCCGGTTCCAGAAATTCTGTCTGTACATGATTCACTTCATCCCAGATATTGATGCAGGATCTGCTTTCCGCATCTACATGATAAAACTCACCTTTGATTCCAAACGGTTTCAGAGCATCTTCAATATAGTTTCCTGCATGGCCACCTACAAATCCGGTTGCTACGACTTCCGCACCATAAATAGATGCCGGCTTGGATACATTAAGACCTTTGCCTCCGGGAACGTAAGAACATTCCCGGACACGGTTTACTTCACCTGCTTTAAAATCATCAACTACATATCGTTTATCGATTGCAGCATTTAATGTTACTGTCAGTATCATTTTATTCTTCCTCGTTTGATAACAGGATCTTACCTTTTACAAGTCCTGGGGTCTTAAATAACTGGAATGCTTCCTGTGCCTGGCTCATCGGGATTTTCTTATAAATGAAGCCCGGATCAAATTTCAGCTGACCGGTTGCAAAGTAATGTGCTGTCAGATCCCATTCACGTCCCGGGAATGGTGCACTGTAAGACATCCATGAACCTGTCAGTTTGAACTCTTTACGATTCATATTTTCCCACTGTTTTGGTGTAAAGGTCAGATTCTCATGCGGTGTTCCGATGAAGCATACATGAGCTTTGTTTGCAGCCAGTTCAAATGCCATATGCATGGTCGGAACCTGTCCGGCTGTCTCAAATACGAAACCATATCCTTTTCCGCCTGTGATAGCCATGGCTTTTTCCATATATCCTTCTTCTTTTGTATTGATGACTTCATCTGCACCAAGACGTTTTGCAAGTGCAAGACGTTCCTCACTGATATCGAATACAACAACTTTTTTGGAACCGAAGATCTTTGTCCACTGCATAGTGAACATTCCGACTGTACCACCACCAAGGATTGCAACATATTCGCCACCATGATAATCATTCTGGAATACACCGTGGATTGCTACTGTTGCAGGTTCAAACATAGCGCCTTGTTCATATGGAACTGTCTTGTCAAAGGGTACTGCATTCTGCTCCGGAACTACTACATAGTCAGCGTTGCTTCCCTGCTGTCTGGAACCAATAAAGCTGTAATGTTTGCAAAGAGAGAAGTTACCCTTCTGACAATCGTCACATTTCATGCACGGAAGAAGTGGAGCACCGGATACACGATCCCCAACTTTAACTTTGGTTACGCCTTCGCCAACTTCTACCACATCACCGGAAAATTCATGTCCCAGAACAATTGGATAAAAATGAACTCCGTGATTGAGAACACGAGGAATGTCAGAACCACAGATACCAGAGTATCTGACTTTGATTTTTACAGTTCCTTTGGTTACTTTTGGTTCTTCGACTTCCTGATACTGTACATCTTCATTTGCAACTACTACTGCTGCTTTCATAATATATATTTTCTCCTTTCATAAAGGAGGGAAACGCCCTCCCAGCTTTTATTTCGCGGTCATCATATGGGCCAGGGACTTATAGAGTTCAAGATAAGTCTGATAAGTCTTATCATAAACTGCTTTGTTCTCCGGACTCGGTTCATGACGGCGGGTTTCTTTGACAGTAAGTGAAACTGCCTCATCATAATCCTTATAGAATCCAACTCCTACGCCTGCAAGGATTGCTGCTCCAAGTGTCGTAGCCGTATCAGATGCCGGAACAACGATCGGTTTACCTGTGATATCGGATTTAATCTGTGTCCAGAGTAAAGAATTCGCAGATCCACCCATAGCTCTCAGAACTTCTGCCTCCGCTCCGGCTTCCTCTGCAACTTCCAGGTTATGTCTCAGGGAAAGAGCCACTCCTTCCATGCAGGCACGCACCATATGTCCCTTGGTCTTGGCAAAATCCAGGCCGTAGAAAACACCTTTTGCATACGGATTCCAGATTGGTGAGCGCTCTCCGGACATATATGGAAGAAATACCATTCCATCACATCCCGGGGCTACTTTTTCTGCGATTTCATTAAGCTGATCCAGTGATGAAGCTCCTGTCTCTTCTTTCATCATACGCTCATAGTCTGCAAATTCATGTTCAAACCAGCGCATGACTCCACCGCCTCCGGTAGTTCCTCCCTGAAGGAGCCACTTGCCCGGAACAACATGATAACTGAGGATCAACCTTGGATCAGCTTTGTACTCATCTGTACAAATGCTCATTCCCCCGGCCTGTCCTCCCTGTTCCTGTGTTTCTCCTGTATGGATCACACCAGCTCCAAGCGTTCCGCATGCAGCATCAAGTCCACCGGCAACAACCGGTGTTCCCTCGGCAAGTCCACACTCTGCTGCTGCCTTCGCGGTGACAGTGCCTACCACATGATCACAGTCACATATTTCCGGAAGGAATCCCATCGGAATTCCAAGCTGTTCACACATCTCTTCATCCCAGCATCCTTTTTTCATATCAAAGCAATGCAGTCCATATCCCTGAGAAACATCCTGCGTGATCGCATCTGTCAGTTTAAATGCAATGTAGCTGTTCGACTGAAGGATCTTATAGATTTTCTCGTAAACTTCCGGCTTATTTTCTCTGTACCAGATGATCTTTGCTGTAGAATAAGATGGCTGAAGGGAATTTCCTGATATCTTAAAAATCTCATCAGCTCCAATCTCCTGATTCAGTCTGTCACAAACAGACTGTGCTCTGGTGTCCATCCAAATCGGAGTATTGGTAAGGACTTTTCCTTCCTGATCTATTGCGATTGCCGACCAGCTCTGTCCGTCAATTCCCACTCCGGCGATTTCTTCCGGTGCGATTCCAGCTTTCTGTATTGTTTCCTCTGTTGCCTGGCAGACTGCGCTCCACCATTCTTCAGGATTCTGCTCCGCCCATCCCTCATGCGGATAATATACCGGATAAGCACCATTTGCAGCTGCAAGGACTCTGCCTTCTCTGTCAAATACAGCAACCTTACAGGCACTTGTTCCGATGTCAATTCCAAGTAAATATGATTTTTTCATTTTGCTGCTCCCATTTTCCGAAATATCCGGATTTTCTTCTCTTCAGCTGACACTCCGATCTGTTCTCTCTGTATCATTTTAAAGTATTTACAGACTTGCCTTCTATGATTTCTGTCTGCAGTTTTTCTGTAAAAAACTCTTCTGATTCTTTTTTGCCATTTTCCAGATGTTCCAGCATGATTCTTGCCACTTCTCTGGCAATTCCATCCGTTGGCTGTGATACGATCGTCAGCTTCGGGTTACATGCTCTCGCAAACTGCAGATTGTCAAAACCAATCACAGAAAGCTGTTCCGGTATCTGTATTCCAAGTTCATTTACTCCGATCATGGCCCCCATTGTCATTTCGTAGTTGGTCACAAACACCGCTGTCATATCCGGATTTTTCTGCACCAGTTCCTCCAGACTCCGTACCCCGCCCTGAATCGTATAGTCTCCATGACAGATCAGGGATTCTCTGACCGGAATTCCGGCCTTTTCCAATGCTCTGTAATATCCGGCCATACGTTCCTGTGCAGTAAAAATCCCCTTCGGTCCACCGATGATCCCGATATAGCGATGACCTCTTTCTATAAACTGTCGTACTGCATCCTCCGCAGCTTTTTCATTGTCCACCAGCACACTGTCACAGGAAATTCCCTGTATCTTACGGTCAATCAGAACGATTGGCTTTCCTGTCCTCTGAAATTTCTTCAGATGATTTCCTTCTTCATCGACCGGCATATTAATAACCCCGTCAACCCGCCTGCGGATCAGGAACTCTATTGCCTCCCGTTCCAGCTTCTTATCCGTTCGACAGTCACAGACAATCGTTGCATATCCATGACTTCTCAGAACATCTTCCATTCCTGTTATGATTTCTGCACAGAATGTATTATTCAGCTCCGGTATCACAACACCTATGGTCCTGGTTGCATTTGTTTTAAGACCTCTGGCAACTTCATTGACTTCGTAATGAAGCTCCTCAATAGCTTCTTCAATCTTTATTCTGTTTTTCTCTCGGACATTACCGCCATTAAAATAAGAAGAGATCGTAGCCAGACCAAGTCCAGTCCGTCTGGCGATGTCTTTCATTGTTGCCGCCATTATGTCTCACTGCCTTCTTTTTCCAATGATATTTCTGTGTGCTGAATCATGGTTCTCGTACTTTTGTTTTTATTCTGCTTTTCCGTCACATCCGCAGACTTTCATTCTTGCCATAACCAATTCCTTCACTGCTGCAATAGCTGTCTTGCCATATGCCTTCGGATCAATGGTATCCGGTTTTTCTGCAAGAAGTTCTTTCACTGCCTTAGAATATGCTGCACGAAGTTCTGTAGCAAAGTTTACTTTGCAGATACCACGTTTTACACAATCCATAACATCTTCATCGCTGAGTCCGGATGCGCCATGGAGAACCAGCGGAATGTCTACGACTTCACGAATCTCACTGAGACGTTCTTTGTCGAGAACCGGTGTTCCCACATAGAAACCATGTGCAGTTCCGATTGCAACTGCAAGAGATGTAACTCCTGTACGCTCTACGAATTCTTTTGCTTCCTGTGGATCTGTGTTGGTGTCTGCCTCTGCTTCCAGATCATCTTCTTTGCCGCCGACCTTACCAAGTTCTGCTTCGCATGGAATATCAAGTGCTTTTGCTACATCTGCCACACGTTTGGTCTCTGCGATGTTTGCCTCAAAATCCAGTTTGGATCCATCGATCATAACAGAAGTATATCCTGCATGTATTGCCTGCATAGCAAGCTCAAAACTGCTGCCATGATCCAGATGAAGGCAGACCGGAACAGATGCTTTTGCAGCTTCTGCTGCAACGATTGCTGCATAGGTCTCTACAGTTCCATACTTAACAGTAGATGGTGTTGTCTGAATCATAACCGGTGCTTTCAGTTCTTCTGCTGCCTGAATGATTGCTTTGACCATTTCCATATTCTCTGCATTAAATGCACCTACTGCATAACCGCCTTTCTGAGCTTTTAACAGCATTTCTTTTGACGTAACAAGTGGCATAATGATTTTCCTCCTCATAATATATGTATGATTTTTGTTCTTACTGTTTCTGTAATGCCGGATAACATTTGCAAAACCGAAACGTTTCCGTTTGAGCCAATCATACCTCTGTTCTCTGCTTCTGTCAACCATAAAATATTCACTTTTCACTTTCTTCAAAGCAGTGTAAAATATTCATCTTTTATCGGAAAATATTCTCTTGCAAAGTATCATAAATGCAGGTACATTCTTTATATAGAGGCTGTCTCTGAGCGAGATATGCCATAATTCAGTAAAATTTTGAATGGAGGCATAAAGATATGTTAAAAGGAATTCCTGAAATCTTATCACCAGAATTATTAAAGGTATTATGTGAAATGGGACACAGCGATCGTCTGGTAATCGCAGATGGTAACTTCCCAGTTGAATCTATGGGTAAAAATGCGATTACCATCCGCTGTGACGGACATGGTGTTCCGGAAATTCTGGAAGCGATCCTGAAAGTTTTCCCGCTGGATACTTATGTAGAACATCCAGTTAATCTGATGGAAGTAATGCCTGGTGATGATGTAGAGACTCCAATCTGGGATACCTACAAAGAGATCATTCGTAAATATGATGACAGAGGAGACGCTGTAGTAGGAAACATTGAACGTTTTGCATTCTATGATGAAGCCAAAACAGCTTACTGCATCATTTCTACAAGCGAAAAAGCTCTGTATGCAAATGTTATGTTGCAGAAAGGTGTTGTTATCAACAAATAATCATCGGCCATCTTTTTTCCTAAGCTGCCCTGGAGATTTTCGAACCTTCAGGGCATTTTTATGTCAACTTTCTGTTTTCATCCGGTTGCTTTTATTCTCATATGTGTTATGATAAAAAAAATCTGTTTTCAAGTGCAGCTATAAACGTTTTTAAAATCGGAGGTTATTATGCATTACCATAAATCACCTAAAAACAGACGAGTCCTTGCACTGCTTCTTACTGGCTCGCTCCTTTTCGGAGGAATTCCCGTTTATGCCGGCGAGTACAGCAATGTTGAATTATCAGCCGAAGACGATGGTTCTGATCTGACAGTTGATTCTGATTCAGCAGCTGATATGGCTGCTTCAGATGACACAGTGGCTTCAGAGGATACGAATCTGTCCATTGATGCAACAGATTCCGATGTATCTACAGACGAGGAAGGTTCCTCTATTGCGGCAGCCAATTCTGATAAAGAAAATGAATCTGACGATTTTAGCAGTGATGACAGCCAGGAAGTTTTCTCAGACGGGACAGCTACTGACATTGACAGCGAACTGGATTATGTTCTCGGGCGTCCAATGACAGATGAAGAACGTGAAGCCCAGCTCGCCATGATCCCGGAACTTACCGATATGCCTGTAACGGATGAAGTCACCAGTGATCTGGATATTGTACCCTATGCACTTTATCCAGAAGAATACAACTCGGCAAAAGAAGGGCTTGTCACACCCGTAAAAAATCAGAGTTCGACCAGCCTCTGCTGGGATTTCAGTCTTACCTCAAATATTGAGACCTCTCTTCTTTCAAGAGGACTCGGATATTATGATCTCTCAGAAGAGCATCTTGCTTATTTCTGGGCCAATCGCGTAAATGATCCTCTTGTTAATACTCCCAACGACAAGATCACAAGAACCAATGCTGATTATCACGGAACCGGAAATGGTCAGGTGGCTTCCTTCTTCTTAAGCACCTGGTCCGGTATGACCACCGAAGAAAAGGTACCTTTCTCTTCCACAACCAAAACCTGGCCGGAAGATCTTGCATACGACAGTGCTGCATATATGGAGGATGCTGTCTTTTCGGAATACGATGAAGACCGTGTAAAACTGCTTTTAAGCGAATATAAATCTGTATCGGCGATGATGTACTGGAATCTTCAGAATTATACTGTCAATACCGCAGCCTATTACCAGGCTGTTCCTAAACTTTCCTCTAATGGTAAACAGATGGTCAATCATGCTGTGACAATTGTGGGATGGGATGACAACTATAAGAAAGAAAACTTTATAGATGGTCCCAAGCCGAGCAGAAACGGTGCATGGATTGTCAAAAACAGCTATGGCACAGGCTTCGGTGACAAAGGCTATTTCTATATAGCCTATGACAATGCAACCTTTTCCAACCTGGTCTGCAATACTGCATCAACTTCAGAAGAATATAATAATAATTATTTTTATGATGGTGCTTCCGCAGGAACCGTTGTCTTTCCAGGTATTTCCAATGGATACTATGCTTCCAATATTTTTAAGGCAACCGCCGGAAAAGGAAAAGATGAAGAGCTCGGTGAGATCGTTACTGCAGTTCCACAGGATAATACTGATTTTCAGATTCAGATTTATACCGATCTGACGAATCCTTCTGATCCGACAAGCGGCACTCCTGCTTATGCCACACCAATGGAATATACGCAGGCCTTTGCCGGAATCCAGACCATTCGGCTTGAGAAGCCGGTGAAGATTCCACCGGGAACTCTCTACTCTGTTGTTCTTCAAATTCCGAACGGTTCTCAGAGATATTATCTGGAAAAAACAAGCAGCAGCAGTTCCTGGTTTACAACAGTTGCCGGTATTGATGCAAATCAAAGTTTTTATTCCGCAGATGGAAAAAGATGGACAGATGCAGCCAAATCCGAGTATTGTTTCTCCGTTAAGGCACATACCAGAACCCTGAGTACTTCGACAGTCGTAACTCCTGATCCTGACCCGGATGAAACACCGATTGTTTCTCCGGCAGTGACACCGGCAGTTAGTCCAGAAATAACTCCGGAAATTGAAATTCCAGATGACACACCGGATACACCGGAACCGACTCCTACCATGACACCAACACCGACTCCTGTAAGTTATCGGATTAATTACAATAAAAACAGCAGTCTTGGGGTCGGAAATATGCCTTCTGCATCTTCCGCACAGGAAAAACAGACTATTACAGTTGGAAATGCACCATATTGTAAAACCAGATTTTTTGCCGGATGGAATACCCGCTCCGATGGACGGGGAAAGAGCTACAGTCCGGGGCAGAAAATACAATTAAACCAGAATCTCACACTTTATGCCCAGTGGAATTTCACCTATGTTTCATCTGCAAGGCTGATTTACCGGGTTGTCGGAAAACAGGCAGTTACCTGCTATGGAACAACAAACAAAAGGATCACCAGGGCCATCATTCCTTCAATAATCCGTTACAAAGGAATCACCTATCGCGTCACCTCAGTCTGGGCTAATGCCTTCAAAAACAAATCACGGCTCACCACTGTTTCCATCGGAAACAACGTCTCCGTGATCGGCAAGAATGCTTTCTACAAGTGCAAGAAGCTCAAAAAGGTTACCCTCGGAACCGGCCTGACACAGATAAACTCCGGAGCTTTCCGCGGAGTCAAAAAGGGATGCACGATCACGATCAAAAGCTTAAAGCTTAAGAAGGTTTCCTCCAAGATCGACCAGTCCACCAGCAAGATGACCGTATGCGTTCCACGAAAGAAATACAAGGCATACAAAAAAATACTCTGGAAGAAATCCCGGACGGTAAAAATTAAAAAGTTTTAAATAGCAAAAAGGAACAGGGAAGATGAAATTTCATCTTCCCTGTTCTTTTTTGCTGTTTTCTTATTTCAGTGTAATCAGAAACTGATAGGTCGTATCCTTCTGAAGTTTCAGAATATCCTCCGTGCAAATGATCTCTCCGTTCTCCGATTTATACCATATATTATTTATTGTCCTGTCACTGTTCAGTGCATAACTGCCGCTGACACTCGGAGTTGACTGAACGATGAGCCATTTCTTTTTACCCTGCAGAATCAGGGTTGTCATCGCCTCTGTACTGATCTCATCTGGTGCAGCCCTTCCCAGAATGATCTCCTGCGTATCTTCAAATTCTTTTCCTGTTGAGACTTCCTTCACAACAGCATGACAGATTTTGTGAATGTTTTGCTCCTCATCCTTCGAATCTTCATAGCTAACCGTCAGACTGTAATTCGAATCTTCTCCATCCAACAACTTTTCTGATCCGTCCGAATACACCAGAGTCACAGAATATGCTGAAAGTTTATCTACATAATCAGAAAAAACGGCCGGAACTTTCTCCAAATCCTGATCCAAATTTAATTTTACCGAGCTAAGCGCTGCTTCATCTCATATTCACTTCTATTCATCAATGCGTCATTCTCATTGATTTTTCTCAATTTCATGTATATTTTCATCTTTTCAGGCTCTTCATGTATTTCTTCTGTGCTTTGTCAAGAACTCTTTTGCACAGAAAAAGACAGGGGATATCTTTCCAGAATATTCCCTGTCCTTCGCCTTGCGTTCATTTTAATCTTCTTATTATTTTATTTCTTCTTATTATGATAGACCAGCAATCCAATCACTGCAAGTACTGCAATTCCGATAATCCATGTGAACGGATTCTGATACCATTTTGTTTTTGCAGCTTTTACATTCTGCCCGGACGCCTCGCGGATGTCCTTTGCGTCAGTGTTTTCTGCTTCAGGCTCTTTGGAGTCTTTTTCTGTATTTTCAGCTTCATCTGTTTCTTCTGTAATTGCTGGTGTTGGTGTCTCGGTCGCTTCTGCGGCCTCAGTTGGTGCCAGTGTTTCGGTTGCTTCTGCGGTCTCAGTTGGTGCTGGTGTCTCAGTTGCCTTTGCAGTTTCTGTCGGGACTGGTGTCTCAGTCGCCTTTGCAGCTTCGGTTGGTGTTACACTCACTTCTGCCACCGCATCGACACTCTCCTCTACAGTATCCAGATGTTCTGCTTTCCATTCTTCTGTTTTCTCCAGATCTACCCAGCCTTCTGTTCCATCAACTCTGGTCACGCCCCAATGGCTTCCATCCACCATTTCGGCATCCTGTGTGATATGAAGAGTCTCGCCATTTTCAATATCGCGCACTCCCGGAACTTCGCCATATTTTTTCCCAGGTCCCTGGTAGAGCTTCTGCGTTCCTTCTTCTGCATCTGCCTTTACATCATAATCAGCATTGTAATTCACATGATCCTTACCTGCGATATAAAGTTCAGAATCAATTGCTTCTTTTCTGGAATCCGCCGGCCTGCACTCGTCAAGCGGGGCGTATCCATACATGCCATGATATTCCGTGTATCCCCAGGTACGGTTATTCTCGGTATCCTCAACTTCGCCCTCTATATGAAGTGCTGTTCCATTCGGGATCTGCTCATCATTCAGCTTCGTAGCTTCCAGATCCGGCTGTGAATAGATATCGATTCCTCCTGCCTTTGATTCTACGATCATATAATAGTCTGTAGGATAATCCGGTCCTGTCTTGCCGGTCTGCACATCTGCCATGACATTAACACTCATAAAAAGTCCAAGTGCTATGACAAGCAGGCTCTTTGCCAGTTTTTTCATTTTATGTTATCCCCTTCACTCCCGTGTATTCCATTAATTCTTAACATATCATATCACAGACACAGCATAATGATAATCCTTTTTTGTCATAAAAAAATGTAAAAATCAACAAAAAGCGGAAGTTTTTCGACATAATTTACGGAAAGTACAAAGACCCCGGAGTTATCTCCGAGGTCTTTGCTTATATCATGGCACTTTTGAGAAAAGCCAGTTTAATTATTTGTACAGAGGTCCGTAATTCTTGCAAGCGCGGAAATCTGCACCTTCTTTGTCCATTCCGAATGCATTCCATGCTGCCGGACGATAAATATCTTTTTCCGGAACGTTGTGCATGGATACCGGGATACGAAGCATAGAGCACATTGTGATCAGGTCAG
>OLRU01002634.1_pt1 | contig 12359 bp, 9 predicted proteins | sample 1672961 | NCBI WGS metagenome assembly OLRU01 (sample SAMEA3136741, study PRJEB25190) | human gut metagenome | biome: human gut; feature: human-associated habitat; material: faeces | place: Austria | collected 2013 | reverse complement strand
ATGTGGTTTCGCCGATGATCAGGTCGGCAAAGTACGTAAAGGGGCAGTGTCCGCTTACGGCAAATCCGTAGGTGCCTTTATGTGGTTTCGCCGATGATCAGGTCGGCAAAGTACGTAAAGGGGCAGTGTCCGCTTACGGCAAATCCGTAGGTGCCTTTAATAAGCGGGCAGATGTTTTTCGGGAGATGCTCTTCTGCTGCTGCATCAGCTGTAATAATAGGTCTTGGTTAGGATGTCTTGATTGAGCATCGGCAAGTAAGTAAGTGGAACCAGTGGCCGGCAGGATTGCTCTACTTGTACCGTCCATTGCAAATGCTTGGTAAGGAATGTGTCTTCTTTTTCCATTTTGTTGCACGCATCAATAAGGCTGCTATACTGCAAAGGCTGTTTTAATACACATGCGTGAAGGACCTGCGTTCGCTAGTGGCCGCCATGGCGGTTGCGAACAAAGGAATGATCTCACGCAGAGGCACAACGAATGGAGAAAGAATGTCCAAGATTACTGTACAGACCCTGCTCGACGCAGGCACCCACTTCGGTCATCAGACCCGTCGCTGGAACCCCAAGATGAAGCCCTTCATCTTCGGCAACCGTGGCGACATCTACATCATCGACCTCAAGGAGACCATGTACGGTCTCGACGCTGCTTACACCGCAGTTTCCCGTTGCGCTGAAAAGGGCGGCACGGTCCTGTTCGTAGGCACCAAGAAGCAGGCTCAGGAATCTGTTGCTGAAGCTGCTAACCGCTGCGGCATGCCTTACGTAAACGCTCGTTGGCTCGGTGGTATGCTCACCAACTTCACCACCATCCGCTCTCGCGTTCAGCGCATGGAAGAGCTCGAGGCTATGGAAGCTGACGGCCGTATGGAGCTTCTGCCCAAGAAGGAACAGATCCTTCTGAAGAAGGAACTCGCTAAGCTGCAGACCAACCTCAACGGTATCCGCAACATGAAGAAGACCCCTGACATGATCTTCATCATCGACACCAACCGTGAGCAGATCGCTATCCACGAGTCCCACCGCCTCAACATCCCCGTTGTTGGCACGCTCGACACCAACTGCGATCCCGACGACGTTGATTTCGGCATCCCCGCAAACGACGATGCAATCCGCTCCGTCCGTCTGCTCGCAGAGTTCGTTGCTGATGCTGTTATCGCTGGCACTGGCGCTCCTGTCACCGTTGAGGACATGACCGCAGAGCCCGCAGCTGAAGCTGCTGCAGAGGCAACCCCTGCTGAATAAGCACTAAACGAATCCATTGCAATTTCTCCCTCGCCCGTCTAGTGGGCGAGGGTTCTATCTGAAAGGAATTACCATGGCAGAAATCACCGCAGCACTCGTTAAGGAACTCCGCGAGATGACCGGCGCTGGCATGATGGAATGCAAGAAGGCTCTGGTTGAGGCTGAAGGCGAACTCGAAAAGGCCGTAGACGTGCTCCGCACCCGTGGTCTTGCTGCTGTTGCTAAGAAGGCTGGCCGCGCAACCGACGAGGGTACCGTTCTGGCTCTCGTTTCCGAGTGCGGCCATGATGGCGCTCTCGTAGAGCTCAACTGCGAAACCGACTTCGTAGGCATGAACGAAAAGTTCCGTGCATACGCAGAGAAGATCGCTAAGGCCGTTCTCGCTAACAAGCCTGCCGACCTCGAGGCTCTCAAGGCTTCCGAGATCGAAGGCGAAACCGTAGAGGCTGTCGTAACCGACGCTATCCACACCCTGGGCGAAAACATCCAGCTCTCCCGCTTCGCTTTTGCTGAGCAGCCTGAAGGCGCTGTTGCTTCCTACATTCATGGCGGTGGCAAGATCGGCGTTCTGGTTGAGTTCAAACTGGGCGACGCTTCCTTCGCAACCAACGACGACTTCAAGAAGTATGGTCGCGACGTTGCTATGCAGGTTGCCGCTGCAAGCCCCGTATCCGCAACTCGCGAATCGGTAGATCCCGCAGTTGTTGAGCACGAGATGAGCATCTACAAGGCACAGGCCGCAGAGTCCGGCAAGCCTGAGAACATCCAGGAAAAGATCGCTACCGGTCGTATGGAGAAGTTCTACAAGGAAAACTGCCTCACCGAGCAGGCTTTCGTTAAGAACCCCGATCAGTCTGTAAACGAGTACACAGCTGAGGTTGCCAAGGCTCTTGGCACCACCATCGAGATCGTTTCCTTCACCCGCTTCATGCTGGGCGAGTAAGCGAACTTAACAACGCTTTTTCTGCAAGCCCTTCCAGAGATTTGGGGTAAAACCCTTCTCTGGGAGGGCTTGTCTGCATAATAGGGCTATAAATAGAATAAGCATGCCTTGTTTCGATTTGGCATAGCTATGAAGAATCCGCATCAAGTAGATTGGGTGCATGAGATATGTCCGAAGAAGTAATTATTGCGCGTGAAACCGAAAACGTTTCAGGTACGGTACAGATCAGCGGTGCCAAGAATTCCGCGTTGAAGCTCATTGCGGCAACAATGTTGGGCCAAGGTAAGAGCACGCTCCACAACATTCCCCATATCTCCGATATCGAGATCATGAACGACGTAATTCGCAGCTTGGGCGCAACGGTTGAATGGGATGGCCATTCGCTCATCATCGATACAGAGCATGCCGAAGGTCACGATACGCCCTACGAGCTTGTTTCGAAGATGCGCGCTAGCATTTCTGTGCTGGGTCCGCTCGTGGGTCGTTTTGGTTGCGCACGCGTTGCGATGCCTGGTGGCTGTAAAATCGGTGCCCGTAAAATCGATATGCACCTTAAAGTGCTTGAAGCTATGGGTGTTGAATTTGAAAACAGGCACGGCTACCTTTACGCCTCCACCCCAAATGGGCTGCATTCGGCCGATGTGCTGCTCGAGTTCCCGAGCGTTGGCGCTACTGAAAATATGCTTATGGCTTCTGTGGTTGCTCCTGGCACCTCAGTTATCGATAACGCTGCGCGTGAACCTGAAATCGTCGACCTTGCCAATATGCTGAATGCCATGGGCGCTCATGTGGAGGGTGCGGGTACGCCTACCATCACGGTAAAGGGTGTCGCTCTCTCCGAGATGCACCCTTGTGAGCACACTACGGTGGGCGACCGTATTGAAGCGGGCACATTCCTGACGGCGGGTGCGTTGCTTGGCGGTCCTGTTACCGTTCAGGGAATAGATCCGTCTTATTTGCGCATGGCACTCATGAAGCTCGAGCATATGGGGTGCGATATCTCCACTACGGAGGATTCCATTACCGTTTCGCGCACTCAGCCTTTGCGCGCCACCGACATTCAGACGCTTCCTCATCCTGGATTCCCCACCGATCTTCAAGCCCAGTTCATGCTTTTGGCTTCTTTTGCAGAAGGCAATTCCGTCATTTCTGAAAACATCTTCGAAAATCGCTTTATGTTTGCCAGCGAGCTCAATCGCATGGGATCCCGTATTGCGGTCGAGGGGCATCACGCACTGGTCCAAGGCGTTAGCAAACTCGAGGGCGCTCCTGTTTCCTCGCCCGACTTGCGTGGCGGTGCCGCTCTGGTAATTGCCGGCCTCGCCGCAGAGGGCGAAACGGTTGTGCATGACATTCATCATATCGATCGCGGTTACGAAGACTACGTTGGCAAATTGCATGCCATCGGTGCGAACGTCGAACGCAAAACGCTGTAGGTAGGCGCGATGGCAGCAAGGAACAATAGGGGAATGCATGGTGGCGGCTCGGGCCGTCGCCGTCCCTCGTCTCGAAATAAAGCCGATTGGTCTTCCTCAGTAATTGGGTCGCATGCGTCTGGTTCTCGTGGGCCTCAGTCTCAGCGCCGAGCCTCTGCCCATTCGCGCCGTCCTCGTACCTCAGCGGTGCCGAATCGCCGAACCGGCGAAGTGCGTCAGATCCATATTCAATCTCGTTCGGTTGACGAACGCACGTCACGCCGAAAAGTAGGGCAGTCGCGAACCGAAAGCTTTATGCGTCACCGCGACAATGTGAGCCGTATTACGTTGATTGTCGGCATCATTCTGATTGTGGTTATTGCGCTGAACCTCGGTACATGCGCCTATCGTAACTCGCTTTCTTCCTCGATGGCGCTTGACGACAGCAGTGTATCCAGTGCGCTTGTTTCGGCAAAGAATGATGAGCCCACTTATACGTTGCTTGCGGGCCTCAATGGGAGCGGTGAAAACGAGTGCGCCAGCTACTTGGCTGTTTTACGCGTGGATTACCAGAACAATACGGTTTCATTGTTGAATATACCCAGCAATATTACTGCCACCTATTCCGATACCGACTCTAAGGGGACCATGCTGCGAGATGCTCCCCATATTAAGGATGAGGGCGAGCTGGTAAAGCAGGTCTCTTCGCTTGTCGGTCAGGACATCAACCACTATGTAAGAATTACGGGCGAAGACTTTGCCTCGCTCGTTGACTCTCTTGGTGGGTTGAATGTCAACGTAGAGCAATACGTTGATGATCCAACGGTGGGAACTGCAGTACTCGACCCTGGTCAGCAAACCTTAAACGGGGAGCAGACCCTCGTTTATGTAAGTGCCAAAAACTATACCGATGGATACGGTCAGCGCGCCAATGTTCAGAATCAGGTGTTTACTGCATTTGTGCAGGCTCTTGAAGACAAGGGCGGCCTTGATTTCGCCATGAGCGCCGACGATATCGCTGGCAAGATCAAAACGGATATGAGCTACGACGAAATCGGTAAGATTGCTTCGTTGTTCCCGAATGCGACGTTCTATTCGAATACGGTGCCGGGAAGTCAGTCCGTTTCAGGTGACAAGGTTTCCTGGTCGGTAGCATCTTCTTCGTTCTCCCAGATTTGCGATCAGTTCAAGAACGGCCAGAACATGGATACCTCCGTAGACACCAGCGGGGTTAACAAGGGATCGGTTTCCATCGTGGTTCTGAATGGCGCAGGTGCCGATGGTTACAGTGCGCAGGCGGCTCAGGTTCTTACCAATGCTGGCTATACCATCAAAGATACGGGCAACGCGGAATCGTTCGTATACGATGAAACCTTGGTAATCTACCGCTCCGACGATGACAAGCTGGCCGCCGAGGCTATCGTCCAGGACCTTGGAACGGGACGCGCAGTTGCTGCAGGTGTGTATTACAACCTCTCGACCAATATCCAGGTGGTAGTTGGCAAAGACTGGACAAGCCATGTTTGATCCAGTTGCCTATATCAACGAACCGCGTTGGCGAAGCATGAGCTTAGGCCTCGAACGTATCGAAGAACTGTTGGCCAAGCTGGGCAATCCACAGGATGCCCTTCGGTTTGTGCATGTTGCGGGCACTAACGGCAAAGGCTCAACCTGTTCGTTCATCTCAAGCATTCTGGAAGAGTCGGGCTATAAGGTCGGCTTGTTCACCAGCCCCTATATTGAGCTTTTTGAAGAGCGCATTCGGATCAATGGGGAAAACATCTCCTTGCAGCGTCTTTCAGAGGTAACGCTGAAGGTGAGGGATGCGGCAGAGGCTATGGCTAGCCACCCGACCGAATTCGAGCTTATGACGGCTGTGGCTTTCACCTATTTTGCCGAAGAGAAGTGCGACATTGTCGTTGCGGAGGTCGGTTTGGGTGGAAGGCTTGATTCAACCAACGTTATCCGCACGGTCGAGGTTTGCGTATTTGCTCCCATTTCGTACGATCATTGCGCGCTTCTGGGAAACACGCTCTATCAGATTGCGGGCGAGAAAGCGGGCATCCTGAAAACGGGGATTCCTGCAGTGAGCGCGCCTCAAGAACAAGAAGCCCAACGCCGCTTGAATGAAGAAGCAGATCGTTGTGCGACATCCATTCGCTACGTTGATGCTGCATCTATTGTTGGCGATACTTTCGATTTCTCGTACGGCGGGGTCAGCCACTTGTCCGTTCAGCTGCAAGGATCGTTCCAACGCACCAATGCGGCGGTAGCTTTGGAAGCGTGCAGGGTTCTTGTTCAGCGCGGTTGGAACATCGACGAACAAGCGATGCGGAGCGGTCTGTCTCGGGCTTCATGGGCAGGTCGCTTTGAGTTTCTTCGTCGCAGCCCCGATGTTCTTATAGATGGTGCTCACAATATCCATGCCGTGCGCGCTCTTAGCTCCGAGCTGGCATCTCGCTACGATCGGGGGAGCGTGGTGTTTTGCATAGGTGTAATGGCCGACAAAGACTATGCGGAAATGCTGAAGCTGCTGGTTCCATTGGCCAAGGCGTTTGTATGTTACCGTCCCGATAATCCTCGTGCGCTTTCGGAATCCGATTTGGCGGACGCGGTTCAAATTGCCGTAGGAAGCCATCCTGTAGAAGTGGTGGCGGCCTCTACGCCTCATAGCGCAGTAGAGCATGCCCTCGAGTTTTCCGAGGGCAGTTTGCCCATTTGCTTCTGTGGCAGCCTTTATGGAATTGCCTCTATCAAAAAGGCCTGGCACCACTTCGAGAACGCCAGGTAGCGAACCTGTGCGCATTTGATGATCAAAGCCCCTGCTGGATGGCAACGGTATTGCGTGGGTTATACTAACCACTGTTGAAGTATCCCGAAAGGGCTTGGGCGGCGCCAAGTTCTGAACCTGGTCAGGTCCGGGAGGAAGCAGCCATAAGGGGCCTCTGACGAGCGCCCGGGCCTTTTCGGGATACTTGGTTTCGCCGGTCAATTTGATCGGCGAAACGTGTATATGGGCACATTTGCAACAATCAAGACGAAGGATCGCATGGAAATCATCAATTTTATTCTGGGCTTACTTCACGATCCACGTGGCGCAATTGCTGGCTGGATCGTAACGCTGGGTGCGGTTTGGGTGTACACTCCTCTGTTTCTCATCGTGTTCATTGAAACGGGTTTGGTGTTCTTCCCCTTCCTGCCCGGCGACTCCCTTTTGTTCGCGGCGGGTGTGTTCTCTGCCGATGGCGGTGGTCTGAACCTTGGGGCAACGCTCTTGGTGTTCTATGCTGCGGCTATCCTGGGTAACACCTCCAACTATTGGATTGCCCGTTTCTTCGGTGCCCGTATTATCGACTCGGGCAAGATCAAGGCTCTTACGCCCGAGCGTATGGCGAAGCTCGATCACTTCTTCGAAAAGTACGGTGGGCTTACTATCGTCATTACGCGCTTCATGCCGTTCTTCCGCACCTTTGCCCCCTTTATCGCTGGTACGGGTCATATGAATTTCGGTATATTCACGCTGTTCAATTGTATTGGCGGTATTTCCTGGGTTTCGCTGTTCGTGTTGGTGGGTTTCTTCTTTGGCGGCGTGCCTTTCGTGCAGGAGCATTTCGAAATCATCGTATTGGGAATCGTGGCTGTTTCTGTTGCGCCGGCTTTCATTGGTGCTGTTAAAGCGGCTATTTCCTCTCGCAAAAGTGGAAAACGCGATTTTGAGGTTGAAGCGGCGGTTGATGCAGAGCGTATAGCTCGCGCAAAGCACGCTCGCTCCGAAGAGGAAGCCCGCTAAAATCGGTAAGGCACAGTAACATCCCATATGCATAAGGGCGTATGAGCGGGATCCGCTTATGCGGATGTGAAGCGGAAGCTTGGCTGTCCGCGAAGGAGGCTCTGCATGGAGGCGCTGTATCGCAAATATCGTCCGTCCACGTTTGCTGATGTCGTGGGTCAGGAACATATCGAGCGCACACTGAAAAACGCAATCGAGCAGGATAAGGTCTCCCACGCCTATTTGTTCTGCGGTCCGCGTGGTACTGGCAAAACAACCACTGCGCGCATTCTTGCCAAGGCCTTAATGTGCGAAAAGGGTCCCACTATCGAACCTGACGGAACCTGCGAGGAATGCCAGGCTATCGCCCAAGGCACTCACCCCGATGTGTACGAGTTGGACGCCGCAAGCCGTACGGGCGTTGAAAATGTACGTGAGGAAATCATCAGCCGTGTAAGTTACGCGCCAACTCGCGGTGCCTGGAAGGTCTACATCATCGACGAGGTGCATATGCTCTCGACGGCGGCCTTCAATGCGCTTCTCAAAACCATCGAAGAACCGCCGAGCCATGTTGTCTTCATTCTCTGTACCACCGATCCGCAGAAGGTTCCAGAAACCATTCTCTCGCGATGCCAGCGTTTTGATTTTCATCGCATATCAATCGAATCTATCGTGGCTCGTTTGGGCGCCGTATGTGCCGAAGAGGGCGTTGAGTTCGAGGCCGAAGCGCTTGATCTTATTGCGCACCGTGCCGAGGGCGGAATGCGCAATGCACTTACTTCGCTTGAGCAGCTCATTGCGTACTGCGGAGGTAAGGCAACTCTCGAAGGAGCGCAAAGCCTTCTTGGTTCGCTCGATAATGCCGATCTCTCTGAAATCGTAGAGGCTATTGGCCGCAGAGATGCAGCAGCATGCTTCAATTGGGTTGCCCAGTATGTGGAAACCGGTGCCGACCTTGCCCAGTTTGTCCATGATTTGGCGGAGCATGTGCGTACGTTGTACCTGATGTCTATGGCGGGCCTTGATGTGGAACTGCAGATCAGCGAATCGATGCGCACGGTAATGATCGGGGAACTGAAGCTCTTTGGCCAAGATCGCCTTAGCCGCATGCTTGTCCTTTTGGGTGATGTGTCGAAAGAATTGCGCGTTTCGAGCAATCCTCGCCTAACGTTTGAGATTGCCCTTACTCGTATGGTTCGTCCCGAATCAGACCTAACGCTCGAAGCCTTGGCGGAACGGGTTGAAGAGCTGGAGCGACGTTTGTCGATGCTGGGGAACGCCTCTTCTCCTGCTGAAGTCGCTCCGTCGGCATCAGTCCGTGTTGGCGGCGGCGCTCCTCAATATGCAGCTGTTCCCGCTCAGTCCACATCGCATGCGCCTTCCGCTCCGGTGGCCGCGTCAGCTGGTTCTTCCGGCCAGCCTGTCCCCTCTGCCCAAGTGCCTGCAGCCCTTGTAGCGCAGGACGCTTCGGGTCGCAATGCCGCCTGGCCCCAGGGTTCTGTTTCGGCACCTGTTGCCCCGTCGGCACCGCAAACGCCACCGGCCGTTGCTTCATCGGTACCGCAAGCATCGGCGCCTACTCCCGCTGTTCAGCCAGCTGGATCGTTTTCCCAGGCGCCCGAAACGGTTCAGCCGCGCCAGGCGGCAGCGCTTACCGCTCAGGTTGACCTGTCCAATCCTGCTGCCGTGCAGCGCTTGTGGCATTCGGTCACCGCTTCGCTCAGGAAAGTTAATCCTGCGCGCGGTGTCCTGTTCATGAATGCTAAGGTTTCCGCCGAGGCGGATGGCCAGGGTATAGTGGTTGAATTCGGAAAAGATAGCGCTTTTGCATTCAACGCAGCCCAAAAGGCTGAAGTCCAAGAGTTGCTCGCAAAAACCATCCAGACGGTTGCAGGTGGAACTGTGCCGTACCGTTTGGCGTTGGCCGGTAACAGCTCATCGGCTGCGCCTGTTGCCGCGCAGCCTGCGAGTGCTCAATCTGGAATGGCGTCCCAGCCAAATGCCGCGCCGCCGGCTGCCAAGAATCCTTATGCCGCCAAGGCGGTCGCCGCAGTGCGCGCGGCGCAGGCGGCAGCAAAGGCAAACCAGGCACCGGCGACGCAGGCGGCAGCAAAGGTGAACCAGGCGCAGGGCTTTCAATCTGCACCCCAAAACGCCACTTCTTATGTGCCCCCATCTGCTCTTCGTCAGATGGGGGGCGGTGTAGCCTCTTCTCCATCGCCCGAATTTCAGGCGTCATCTATGCCAAGGCGTTCTGCGGCGGCACAACAGGCTCCTGCGGCAACGCCTTCAGTATCCGCCGTGCCTGAACCATACGACGATCAAGTCCCCCTCGATGTGTATGGGGCAAGCGTTTCTGCTGAATACGACGAAGATCCATACGCTCAGCAGTATGGATCTTCGCCAAGCCAGCAGTCCTCGGTATCGGCTTCTTCTGCGCAGCCTTCCAGTGGTTCGGTTCCAGCGTCTGCGGGTTCTGCCCAGGCGGTAGCGCCAGTTGCGGCGGCATCTACCAAGGCTGGTGGCGTTCCTGATGTTGCCGCTCCTGCTTCGGCGCAAGCCGCAGCTCCATCTGCTTATGGGCAAGACGAGGCGGAGCAGATCAAGAGCATCCTCACTCAGAGCTTTGGTGAGGGGATAAAGTTTGAGGAGCTTCCCGAATAGCGTCAGCCTTTCGGTACAATGCAAAGATATGTGGCCATTTTGGCTAATTGGACCGAAGCGCCCAACCCCTAACAAAGGAGAATCATGGGAATGAATATGCAGCAGATGATGCGTCAGGCGCAGAAGATGCAGAAAGAATTGCAGAAGGCTCAGCAGGAAATCGCTGAAATGACGTTCGAGGGCACCGCTGGTGGCGGCATGGTAACCGCCGTTGCGCGTGGAGACAAATCCATCGAGTCCCTTACCATCAACCCTGATGTGGTTGATCCCGAAGATGTTGAAATGCTTCAGGATATGGTTTGCGCGGCAGTCAATGAGGCGCTTCGCGGCGTTGACCAAATGGGCAGTGCCCGCATGAGCTCCGTTACCGGCGGTCTCAACATCCCAGGTATGAGGTAATTGCGATTCAGTGAACGCTTCATCGGCAATACAGAAGCTACTTGATGAACTGGAGCGCCTTCCTGGGGTAGGCCCCAAATCAGCCCAACGAATTGCGTATTGGATCCTGAACGAAGAAAAAGCGGATGCTCTTCGTTTGGCCAATTCCATCATCGAAGTGAAGGACACCGTCCATTTTTGCTCACGATGCTTTAATTACGCTCAAGGTGATCTTTGCGATATTTGCTCTTCTGAAAAGCGCGACCATTCCATAGTCTGCGTGGTATCGGAACCGCGAGATATCCCGCCAATAGAGCGAACGGGTACATTTTCGGGCGTATATCATGTGCTTGGGGGTGCCCTTTCGCCGCTTGAGGGCATCGGTCCAGAGCGCCTTCACATCGCAGAGCTGATGGCCCGCCTTACGGATGCCTCTATTAAAGAAGTTATCTTGGCAACAAACCCAAATATTGAAGGCGAAACAACGGCCAGTTATCTCGCACGGCTTATCAAGCCCCTGGGTGTAACGGTATCGCGCCTGGCAAGTGGTTTGCCTGTAGGTGGTGACCTCGAATTTGCGGATGAGGTTACGCTTGGTAGGGCAATCGAGTCCCGATTGGAACTATAGTGCTAGGAAAGGCGCTGCACCGAATGATGGTAGAAGTCGTGTCGCCTTATCGAAGGTGATCAAGCATGGCATCCTCGCATAGCCAATGCATGAATTCTGCTTCCGTCCTCAAGGGTGGTAATGATTAAAAAGAGTCCCTCGGTATATCCAAGGGACTCTTTTTCGTAATAGCACCAGAAACTATTGGTGTTGTTCCGGTGCATATGCGGCAAAGAACAAAGATAGGAATCCTAGTCCTGATTCTTTTCGTGCCGTAAAGAATAGTCTCTTATAAAAGAGGGAACTTCTTCTATCTCCATATTGAGCACAACGGATAGTTCGCCGTAAATACGTCTTTGAGCGTCATCAAGCAACTTCTTATAGGTTAAGGATGCTCCATGTTTCTTGCTTTCTTGCTCCTGTATGCGTACGTGCATCGATTTGCAGACTAATAAAAGTGAAAGAAAGTCGTTTGAACGAATCAGCTCGCGGAAGTGTTCTTGAACCAAATGGGAGTTGGTATCCTGAAAGGTATCCGGCTCAAGGTCGAAAACCATGTCAAGCGAACGTAATGCCTCTTCTTTATTAAGGGTGTGTCGTAATTCAGCACTACGTGAGTGGGGCACATAGGCCTTTCCGAGCCGTTTCTCTATTGGGGCAAGTATGTAATAGAGCTCGTTTTCGTCTCCGGCGAGAGAAACGTGAGCATCGTTTTGAATTACTTGGCAGATTCCCAGAGATGAGTAGATGACGTATTCGCCGACTTCATAAGGCATACAGTCGCCTTCTTTCTAAAACAACTTTGCAACAATGATAAACCTACGAAGTGTCATGTATGTGTAAATGCACACAACTTAAGGCGAACGGCAGTTTGCTGACCTGGGGTTTTGCAAAATAGTAAAGCAAAGTTGAAAAAAGTTACAATTTTCCCCTTGCAATCACCCCGAAGCGGGGTATTATAGCTAAGCCTTCTGACGAGGGGGCGCCCCCAAAGGGGCGGCACCGAGTCGGCGAGCGGCCCGCAAGGCGGGGCGCGGGGCCGGGAAGAGGAGACTTTCTCAAAAAAAGTCCTTGACACGGCGGGGCCAAGAGAGTAGATTACTTTCTTGCGCGAACGGCGGAGCCGATTCGCGGCCGGGGCCCACGGGCCCGGGCGGGAACCTTCAGAACCGGATACTGTGAGAGACGGAACATAAGTCAGATTCAAACCTGTCGATCAGCCGCCCGCACCGAAGCGGGAGAGGCGAGTTGACGTACTTTTATATCTAGAGTCAAACATCTTTTTCAACGGAGAGTTTGATCCTGGCTCAGGATGAACGCTGGCGGCGTGCTTAACACATG
>OLRU01002632.1_pt1 | contig 12363 bp, 8 predicted proteins | sample 1672961 | NCBI WGS metagenome assembly OLRU01 (sample SAMEA3136741, study PRJEB25190) | human gut metagenome | biome: human gut; feature: human-associated habitat; material: faeces | place: Austria | collected 2013 | reverse complement strand
TACCGCCCTCATCCGGCAGGTCCACATCTGATCCCTGGGTCGCCTGAAGCATCTTCCGCAGTTCCTCCTGCTCGTCCCGCAGGTTTTCAATCTGCCTCTCTGTCTGGCCCAGTCTCTTTGAGAGTTTTATGATGTACCAGATCAGTCCATAGGCTAAAATCAGGATTCCGATCAAAACGCCCGTAGCCCCGAACATCATGTCAAGGGCCCCAAAAATCAGAAATCCAATATATCCCACCAGCAGGGAAATCAACAGGCCGATCAAAAACATCATGGAGATCCCTCCGTATGATTTATCGTCCGATGCCCAGCTCCCCCAGGATGGCTTCCTCCCGCGCCCGCATCTGGGCCTTCTGGGGCCCCTCGTCCAGATGGTCGTACCCCAGCAGGTGCAGAACAGAGTGCACCACCAGATAGCTCAGCTCCCGCCGTTTGGCGTGGCCGTACTCCCTGGCCTGGGCCGCCACATGCTCCATGGAGATCACCATGTCCCCCAGGGGCACCAGGCCGGTGCCCGGGTCCGCGTCCTCCGGTGCGGGCAGCTCCCCGGGCCGAAGGTCGAACTCCGGAAAGCTCAGCACGTCCGTAGAGGCGTCCACCTGCCGCATCTCCCGGTTGATTTCGTGAATGCCGCTGTCGTTCGTCAGCAGCACGTCCACCTCACAGGGAACGTCCACCCCCTCCGCCGCCAGGGCGGTGCGGATCACCTTGCGGATCAGGGCGCAGTTGCCCTCACTGGCGGCGCCGGGCACGTCGGCGGTGACGGGGATATAATGCCGCTTCGCCATCACTTCCGCCCCTTTCCGCCGTTTTTCGCGGTCTCGTACCGCTCATAGGCCTCCACGATCCGCTGGACCATCACATGGCGGACCACGTCGGCGTTGGTCAGCTCACAGATACCGATGCCCTCCACGTCCTCAATGGAGAAATAAATTTCTCGGAACATGCGTTTGCGCTTGCCTCCCGTGCCGAATGCTTTGACAGAGATGGCCATGCCTGCCAAAAGAGCCGTGAATGTCAGTAGTACATAGAGTGTCATAGGTTCATCTGCATTTTTAGAATAAGTAGAAAAGCCGTAGTCTCGCTTGGGCATATCGCTTGGATAATCCTCCTGTCACAATGCCATTGGAGAAGTCCATCAGATAGAAGGTGTCCTTGCCGCTTTCGGAACAAGTGAGGTATTCGCCTTGCAGGGTGGCTATCAAACCTTTCAGCGTGGATGACTTGTCACATTCCAGCAAGTAATAAAGCCCGGCCAATTCACCGAGTGAGGGCACATAACTGCCGGAATGCCACATTGCCTCTTGCAGCATGGTTTGTCTGCCCAAAGGACCCCGTAGACGAAAGGTCTCCCGAGGTGAAGGCAGCGTCATATATTTTCCGTTCGAGAGCAAGTTGCATGCGTCGTTCGCATGCAGAGCAGATAGGAGTCTGCCTCCAAAGGTCTGACGGCCACCCGTCGAAGTTTATGAAATTTTTTTGGGGGGGGGAAATTTGGAACTTTCGGGGGGTATATACTATTTTTGCGGCCGATTGGTTCCCAAGCGGCTTTTTCCGAGTCGGGGGATTAAAAGGGAACCGGGTGAAATTCCCGGACAGACCCGCTGCTGTGTAGTTCGATAGATTTTAGACAAACAACTACAATGCCACTAATCCAATGTGATTGGGAAGGCGTCTAAAATAGAACAAGTCAGAAGACCTGCCGGTTACATAATAAAATTTATCTCTTCGCGGATTAGGAGATAAAGCGAATACTTTTCCGATAGAAATTTTTTGCGAAAGCAAAAAAATACACCATGTTATAGAAACACGCTTTTCTATAACGTAGTTTATATATATGTAAAACGATGCAGTTATGAGAAGAATGATTCCTTACAGTGTGGATATAACTGGGAATTTTGTTTATTCACCGCAATTAATCGAAGCACGCAAACAAGTTCAAGAAGGACTTCTAAATGCAGCACAATTACTGGAAATCGAAAATAAAGAAATCCAACACATTGTCGACACATGCAAACAGATAGGTTTAAAATGCGTTACCGATGGAGATTATAGATCAAACGGATATACGGATTTTTTTCATCATCTTCAAAACATTTCCAAGCACGAAACAGAACCAAACGATACGTCAGAAGAAAATGATAAATCCGTTATATGCGGGAAAATAGACTTCGACAATCATTTTTTATCGACGCCACCTGTCACAGAGCACTTTACCTATTTGACAGGAATTATCGGAGGCGACATGTATGCAAAAGCTCTACTACCGTCCCCAATGACTTTATTAGCCGAATTAATCCGTCCTGAGAACCGACTTAATACAGGAAGATATTATCCCGACATCGAAGTGCTCTCCCATGATATTGCACAGACCTACCAAAAAATAATTAGAGAATTTTACAATATGGGATGCCGATTCCTACAATTCAGCGACTATACTTGGAACTTAACGGGAGGCTACGATATTCAACAAATATCCGAAGCAAATAATACCGACCTCGCATCTCTGTCTACCGTGCTTGCTCGTTTGACCGAACTCTGCTTAAACGACAAGCCCGACGATATGTGCATATCCTTACAATTCGACGAGAAATGGTGGAATACCCGAGATCGAGAAAAAATAGCAGAAATACTACTCTCTACACAAGCGAATGCCATAGCTTTCAACTTCGGTAATAGAGAAAATGAAAATATAGACTTTTCTATCTTGAAACATTGTCAAAGCAAAGACGTTATATTAGGGCTTGTATCGACTTCAAGTAGCCAACCGATATCTACCAGCACTATCACTCATCATATCGAAAACGCTGCACGCTTTCTACCATTGGAGTCTCTTCATCTCAGTTGTCAAGGCAATTTCAGGAATTTATCGGGAAACAGTTCAATTTCAGAACAAGAAATGTGGAACAAAATAGCGACAATGAAAAATATTGCAAAAACCGTTTGGGGAGAATAAAACGGGCTTCCCGGTTTTTCTACCTTTATATATGTAAAAAGTCTACTCCCACGAATTTGCGATTGAATCGAAAATAGAGTATAGTTCGACATGAAAAACAAATATATTTGTTTTATCCTGCTCTTATCTTTCACTATCTTTACACAGTATGCGAAAATAGGAGGCGGTTCTGCATAGTCAAGTCGGAAATGCAATTTCCGCTTGCCTTTGCACTCACCTTTCACTATCTTTGCACGTCGAAAAATCAGTCAATACAACAAAGGTGAACAGTATACACGAAGAACTTAAAGCCGTATCGCAGTTCCTTTCGGAATATGCTACATGTCTCATGGCTTCGGGTGTACATACGTCGAGAATTGTACGCAATACAGCCCGTATAGCCGAATCTTTCGGTTTTGAAGCACACATGACCTTATTTCACAAAACAATCATAATGACTTTGCGGAATAAGGGAAATACCCATGTATACAGTATGGTAAACACGGCAAAAGCCGGCGCTATAAACTTCGAAATCAATTCCGATTTGAGCGCTCTCAGTTGGGAAGCCTACGATAACCATCTCCCTCTCGACCAGCTATGGGAAAAATATCACGCCATTACAAGTAAACCTCGATTAAATGCATGGCTGGTATGGATATTAGTGGGATTCGCTAATGCATCTTTCTGCCGGTTATTCAGTGGAGACTGGATCGCCGTTGCAGCGGTTTTTGTTGCGACTCTTGTCGGATTTCGTCTCAAACAAGTATTAGGGAAACACCATATCAATCACTACTTTATATTTACAATATCGGCGTTTGTCGCTTCTTTAATAGCCTCGGTAACTATGTGGCAGCAATGGGGAAACACACCGGATATAGCTATCGGTGCTAGTGTACTCTATTTAATTCCCGGTGTTCCATTAATCAATGGGATTATCGACATTATCGAGGGGCATGTATTGGCAGGAACAGCACGACTCATCAATGCGTTTTTACTAATTATTTGTATTGCATTTGGAATGGCTATCACATTATTGATGATGGGAGGAAAACTATTATGACAGAATGGCAATTCATGGGTTCCGTCGCCGCCGATGCCATCGGTGCAGCCATAGCGGCAATCGGTTTTTCGGTTATATCCAATCCTCCTCGTCGAGTTATTCCGTGTACAGCCATACTCGCTGCTATCGGCCACAGCATACGATTCGTACTACTGCAATACGCCGGATTAGATTTAGCCTCTGCATCATTCATCGCAGCATTTTCTATCGGGCTTCTCAGCCATTTTTCTGCCTACAAGCTCTTCTGCCCGGCCACGGTACTCTACATACCGGCATTGTTACCGATGATACCGGGAATGTATGCCTATCGCACTGTATTTTCTCTTATCAAATTCCTTCAAAGCAGTAATAACGATAACGAAGCAATCCATTACCTTTTGGAGATTTTCAAAAACGGTATAACGACAGCCTCTGTTTTATTCGCATTAGCTGTCGGAGCAACTATACCTATATTCATTTTTTACAAACGAGCTTTCACGATGACGAGGGCCTCACGTCGAATCAAGAAATAAGCCGAAACATATTTTTTTGTTATATTAATATCATACTTTATTAAAATAGTACTTTATTTATATAAGTACACGCCCGTATCTTTGTGGATAAATATTATTTATTAATTAAACCATGAAGACGGATATGAAAAAAACAATCCTCAGTACATTATGCTTCTTACTGGTTTCTTGCTTTATGTTTTTTACCGATGCAGGAACCAGAATTGTCGTATTAGGCTCATCGACAGCAGCCGGAGCAGGCGTCTCCGACTCCAATAGAGCTTGGGTAAATCAGTATCGCACCTACCTGCAATCGATAGACCCTACCAACACGGTTACCAATCTGGCCAAAGGTGGTTATACCACATGTGCGATCATGCCGACCGGAACCGATCCCTACAACACGGGAAACCATATTCTCGAAGTCGATACAGAAAGAAATATTACCAAAGCGCTCAGCCTGTCGCCGAACGCTATCATTATCAACATGCCCACCAACGATGTATCGAACGGTATTCCTGTCGCTACACAAATGAAACATTTCGCCACTATCATAGATTTGGCGAAAGCTGCTGGTGTAAAAGTTTGGATTACCACTTCACAGCCCCATAATTTCGGGGAAAAGTATGATGGTCCATACAGCGAAGAACATCAACCCGACATTTGGAAGCAAGCAGCAAGAGATCAATTCAAAGAACTGACAGACAGTATATTGAATAAATATGGCGAATACGCACTCGACTTCTACACTCCCATAGCGACCGAAGACGGATATAGCTTTATACGCCCCGAATACGATTCTGGTGACGGTGTGCATTTGAATGATGCCGCTCATGACATTTTATTTAATATCGTCAAAAATGCCAATATCCCCGAAATAGCAGGGAGTACCCCGGTAGAAATATCTACGACTCCCATCTATATTAACTTCGGTCCTGCCGAAGCCGGACTCGATAGCTGGAATAATGTTAACAACCAAGCCAGCGGATATAGAGTCGACATGCTGAATGATTCCACTGGAAACGCAACGACCGTTTCGATAGAAATTACTACCGGTTTTACCCATGCGGCCACCAACGGCAGTAACTCCACTATTTGGGACATGAACACAGCCATTTCGACAAGTAATTTCAGTTCCAATGGAGAAAATCCCGTTTTGACAATATCTGGCTTAAACCCGACTGCAACTTATTCTTTCCAAACTTTCGGTTCTCGGGCAGGCGATGGAAATAGAGAAACAACCTATACCTATGCGGGAGAAAATAGCGGAAGTGCGACCATCGACGCAGCTTCCAACACTTCGTCGATCGCTACCGTAAAGGGCATAAAACCCACGGCACAAGGAGTCGTTGTATTGACTATCGGTAAAAGCAGTAACAACACTTCGGGATTTTCCTATATCAACGCCATGCGAATAGTCGCTGAAAAAGGAGAACCTCAACCCGATATACCCGAAGGGGTTATCCGAGTAGACGTTGCCGGGACTCTATCCTCTCTGCTTTCTGCCACAACCGATACGATCACAACACTTATTTTACAAGGCGATTTAAATAGCTCGGACATAAAAACGATTAGAGAACTTCCTTCTTTGAAATATCTCGATATGCTGAATAGTAAAATCGTGTCGGGTGGCGAAGCTTATTTAAACGGAATGAAAACCGTCGAAAATGTTTTTCCCAAAGAAATGTTCCTAAGCAATACAGTCATCGAAACCGTTATCTTACCACAAGAAGCTGTTGAAGTAGCCTATCACGCATTCTTTCTCTGCTCTTCTGTGAAAAAAATCGTACTACCGGAAACTGTACGTCGATTCGGAAATGATGTTTTCAGCGGGTGTACAAATTTAGAAGAAATAAATATGCCGGCCATCGCCGAATCTTTGGGAACCGGTGTATTTTATAATTGTAAGAAACTAACCTCCATCAGCATTCCCGAGGGGATAACAATCCTCCCCGGAGGTACATTCTACGGCTGTTCCACTTTGGAAAGTGTTACCCTACCCAGCACCCTTGAAAAAATAGACGGAGATTGGATTTTCGCGAACTGTCATGCTTTGAAAGCTATTGCTTTCCCCAAAACCATTCAATCGATTTCACCGGGGACATTTTACGACTGCCGCTCTTTATCGACAATCGAATGTAAATCGCTCACTCCACCGGTTACAGCTACCGGTAACGGCGACACCCCTTTTACCGGAGCTTTCAAACCCGAAAACTGTACACTCAAAGTTCCTTTTACGTCGATCTCGGTTTATAAAGAATCTAACATTTACGGGGTCATGAACACAATCGTTCCTTTGGCGAATATCACAGCCGACAATGAGGAAGTTTCACCGGAGACTACCGATCTATTAGCGACAGCTAAAAAGATAACCATATCGGGGTCAACACCTGATGCTCTGGAAATACAAGCGTTATTTGCTTCGAACGAAAAAGTCACATCTATCGATATGACCGGAGTTATCGAATATTTCGAAGTCCCCGTTGCAGCAAATCCCAACTGCTTGGTCTATGCACCGGCTTCTGCCCAAGTCGAAAATAACAACGTAGTTATTAATGGAACCGCTAAAAAAATCGTGTTGACCGATGCAATGCCTTTCGAAGTCCCCACTGCATTTCATGCCGAGGCCATCAGTTATACCCGCACGATCGAAGAAAGTCTGACGACAAATGCACAAGAGACAACCGGTTGGAGAGGGATTGTTTTACCCTTCGATGTTTCGACAATCCAAGCTCGAAATAAAGCGGGAGAACAAGTAGAACTCAGTGCTTATAATGCAGAAGGTGAATACGATACTTCCAAGAATCCGTTTTGGCTCAGAGAACTTACAACCGAAGGTTTTGCAGCTACACAAACATTCTCTGCCAATACTCCGTATATCATTTGTTTCCCGAATTCTTCCGAGTTAGACGAACACATCAACATCATCGGAGACGTTACATTCAGTGCTTCTAATGCCGAGATTACAGCAACCCCGGTATTTAATGCTGTCGAAGGAAAAGATTTTGACATGATAGCAACTTTGCAAACCATACCGGCTGCCGAAGGAATATATGCAATCAATAATCCCGGAAGTTCATTTGTCAACAACAGCCGCGATATCGCTCCTTTTGAATGTTATGTTATATGTAAACAAGGGAGTACGGATGCTCCCGATTCCTTCGATTTACCGGCCAAACTGCCTACTGCAATCGACAACGAAACCGTAACCGGTTCAAAAATCTTCCGATCTCATTCCGAATTAAAATCTACACCGCCGACGGGAATCTGGTTATCATCTCGAATGAACCCACCGAAATAGCAGTGTACAACATAACCGGACAAATGGTTCTCATGCAAAAAGTAGAAGCCGGAAAAACCATTGTTAACGACATTCCTCACGGAGTTTATATCGTAAACGGTCAAAAGATCATTTTATAATCAATTCTCCAATTTAGATTTTTGTTTTCACAGCGAATTGCTCGGAGCTACATGGCTCCGAGCAATTTTTTTGCATTGAGATTCTGTGCCTCACTTCCTATTTGCTTATATCATTTCTTTTACCCCTTCGTCACTGCGTAACACCCTCCCTATTTGAGGCAGAGTATTTCCACTTCTCCTATGTACCGTACAATGATATATTTTTTCTCAACAGCGGGAAGGACAAACGACTCAGTAGAAATTTAGTGGAGATAGACATGAATTTTAACGAATAAGATGGATTGCATTTCTCCTTCTCCCCCGCTTCGATTCTTCATCGAAGATAGAGGAGTAGGGTTGGAAAGATTTCACAAGTTTTTTGACTATAAGGATTAATCCTTTTACTCTGAGAAGACTTCCCCCGCAAGGCTACGGGGTGTGTGGCGTTAGCCATATAAGGGGGAGTACGTAGTGACGGAGGGGTTCAAAATGACATCTCATCAGTCTGCTTATATCGGACATATCCATTTTTCCCCTGTCCCGTACATTTGACGGGTAGCTGCTGTCTTCGTTAAGAGCTGTGGAGCTCCAAACCTCGCCCTATTTCTTCCGCCGGCAAGTGCCCTCTCGACCCGATTAAAAGCGTTTTTCCTTAGCGGGTATACCTTACCTTTTCTTACTCCCCTCTATATGGACTTCACTATATTGCTCCGCGAGACAGCAGAGGAGGCTTTAACCCTCTCGCCTGCGACACAAAAAAAAGAGGGAGCAGCATGCAGCCGCCCCCACTTCATAAACACACTATCTATTCCACCTATTAGAATACAGCAACTTTTGTACGATTAACAATATAAATACCTTTGGGTACTTCTACCGTATGACGACCGCTCGACAACATTTGCGAGGAAATGATTCTTCCATCTACACTATACACAGTCACCTGCATATCTTTCTGCAAATCTACATTGATACAACCATTGGCTCCGTAAACTTTCACATCATCGATTACCACCTCCGAAACAGCACCAGTCGAAGAGCTGGGGATCAAGACCAAATTGTCATACAAATACGATAAGTCGGATTTCATCAAACGAAGATACATAGTTCTGACAGATTTAGCCTCATCGGTAATCATAGCCGGATCAATTTTCAATTCTACGTCCAACCACTCGCCCGGAGTATAATCGCCGATACCAGCGCCTTCTTGTCCGGTACTTGCATCAACCGTATAACCGAACTTGATGTGTGAGCCACCATCGGTACGAACACCCATCTCAATAGGACACCACTCGAAGCCACTTTCCAAAAAGCAGACTTGCAACTTGATTCCAGAATAATCATTCCACGTTTTACCAGCAGGAAGAGCCTCTGTAAACGTAACGGGAGAACATTCGCCTCCATTCACCTTTAAAGCCTTCGATGACATATTGATACCGGTCGTGTAAGGATTCTCGGTCACTTCGCAAGACCCAGACCACGGCATTCCACAACGAGGAGTTGTACCTAAATCCATAGTCTCGAAAGTAAAGATAGTATTGGGATCGGCAACTTGTTCTTTCTCGATTAAACGAATATTGTCAATGGCATAATTGAACGCTTGACGCCCCACCTTGATCAACAAACTTGTACTAGCATGATTACCTTCCAAATAAGAAGCCAATTTAGTTTCATCAAAATTGAAATCGAGCGACATCCAAGTATTATACGCAGCATCTCCCCATGAATTCAGAGCTACCTGAAAAGTTTTCTCTTGGGTATCATTATCAACCAATCCTAATTCATTACCGACCCATGTGATATTTTCCGATCCTTCCAACACGGCAAGCTGTAAACGAACGCCTGTATAATCGGCCAATGTCTTTCCCTCCGGTAAGTTCAATGGAATAGCCACATTGGCATATTCGGTACTGACTACTTTCAACACTTTTGTCGACGAGTTATCGCTCGACGAACAAGGATTGTCTATTAACTCGGCTGTACCGCCCCATGCAGCATTCGCACCATTCAACCCAGACTCAAAATCATTTACCATATAGGTTTGAGCCTGCATACCTACTGCTATACAAGCAACACACAAAAGAGATAATGTTTTTTTCATGTTATCTACTATTTAAGTTAAACATTTTTATATCCATAGAATCACAGTTCTATTTCATAGGTAAAATTAAAATAAACATTCGACGTAACAGAATTATAAAAGAGAAAAGTGTAGTACTCTTTTATCTAAGACTAATACTATATTATCATTTTTAACAATTATATTTATTACAAGATAACAAGCTGTTAATTAACGACAATTTTTATATGTTCCACCATATAAAATCCCGGTGAAAGAGTTAAATAAACAGGCGAATTTGGCAATACCGATACTTTATGTACCAATACTCCCGATAGATTCCACACACTTACTTCACAAGGCTTTTCACTCTTCAATGTAATCTCCCTACCCATACAGGAGACTTTCAATCCGCTTCCCGATATATCCGCACGTTCTTCGATTCCAGATTCATTTCCGGCAGTAACCGTATATTTTTCCAAAACAGACATCTGCGGACGATCCACGGTATAATTATTAGAAGGCTGTACAGCCAATTTATAATCACCCCAACGAGGACCTGCCGACCAATAGGTTCCCGGCACACCGTTATCCCGCAAATAGATCAACAGATTTTCCAGTGTCTCCAACCAACGAGGATCATCGTCGGGAACTCCATATTCACCCAACAACCCTCGCTTATTATATCGCTTCAACCACTCCACGAAATACTTTGCACGCTCAACACCCGTATTAGCTGTAACACCATCGGCATCATAAGAATTTAAATATTGACCGGAATAATCCTTATCAAAATAAAGATGTGCCTGAAATATGAGATTATCCGACGGATCTACCAATGTCCTAAGATTATCGCTATACTCGACCCAAAAACGTGCAGAACTGAATGAATCGCCGCATACGATAATAGGAGTTTCCGTATCTACTTCTCGAATAGCATCGATAACTACCTGAGCTATATTCACCCAGGGAGCCGAAGGATGCATAGAATAAGGCTCGTTCATAATATCGTATCCCCAAATATTATTATAATCCTTGAACTCCTGCGCCAATTTTCTCCACACATCGGCCAAATGTTCGGCAGTAAGGTTGGACGACTCCCCTATTAACGTATAGGTTTTCCCACCATCGAACGAATAACGAGCAAAGTTATGTAGATCGAGAATTACAGGCATCCCTCTATCCTCGGCAGCCTGAACAAAAGTTTTCATTTTAGACAACTCCGCTGCATCCAAAGGTCCGTTCATTACACGTTGGATACGTTCCCAACGAAATGGAAAACGGATAAGGTTCAATCCCTTCCCCTTAAAATAATCGAGGTCCTTATACGTTGGATACCCATAATGAGTACCATCTACCCCGGGATAAATACCGCCGAACTCTGCCCCCGATAAATTCACTCCAAAATAATTTTGAGTTCCGTCCCCTACATACTCTGCCTTTTCAATCAGCTCGATATTGTCTATAATATAGATAAATTTCTGACGCCCTACTTTCATCAATAAGCTCAACTCATCTGTATGTCCACCGGCAAGCCAAGCCGAAAGAATCGTTTCGTCCAACCAGAATTCAAGCGTTATCCATGTATTTAACTCACCGGTTTGCCAAGAAGCCGAACCCGGCCAGCATTTATTTCCCACATTATCTTGTACACCCAAATCACACCCTACCCAATGTATATTCTCGCCACACGCATCGATAACAGCCAATTGTAACCGCACACCCATATAGTCCGTCAAAACCTTACCATTAGGCAAGGTAAACGGAATCGAAGTCGCTGCAAATTCACTGCTACTTACCTTCAAAACCTTCGACGAAGAATTATTTACATCTTTCAAAGGATTATCAATCCATTCGCAAACCCCGCCCCATGCATTACCGGCTCCACCGAGCCCCGATTCAAAATCATTGACTAAAAACTTATCATTAGCACTTGCAATCAATACGAAAAATAAGAATACAGATGATAGCAATTTTCTCATGGTATATTCCTTTCTACTAAAACTTTTACAAAGGAAGTTTTTGATTCAGGCAAATACTACATCTTTTTTATCCTATACTGACACTTTAACCAATCGACCCTCAAATAATAAAGAAGGTGCACCGCTAAGCGGCACACCTTCTTTGTCTTTTTTATTATTCTTATTATTCCAGACAAACAGCACTCTCTATCGGATATGAAGTTTTATCTTTCAACCCGCTCAAAAAAGACAAAAAATCTTTTATACGAGCAATCATATTGTTTACTCCCAACGAGCTACGCCCGACCTGTACTACACCAGACATTCTATGTGTTGCATCGACAAGAGGCTGTATCTCTTCCGGCGATAAACACTGGGATATCTCGATATAAATATTTTTATCATACTCACAAGCCTTCAAAAAGAACTTGTCTTGTTCCTCTTTCGATACAGCGATAAGT
>OLRU01002625.1_pt1 | contig 12404 bp, 10 predicted proteins | sample 1672961 | NCBI WGS metagenome assembly OLRU01 (sample SAMEA3136741, study PRJEB25190) | human gut metagenome | biome: human gut; feature: human-associated habitat; material: faeces | place: Austria | collected 2013 | reverse complement strand
CCGGCCGTTGTTCCAAAAGCCCCGGAGCCGGGCCCTGGGGCCACACCTCTCGAGTTTGTGAGGCCAATGTATGAAGAGAAACGAGATTGCAAAACTGAATAGCGCCCAGGCGGCCACAAACCGGTTCGGGATCGGAATGCTCACGCCCACCCTGATAGTCCTGCTGGTCATGACGGCCTATCCCCTGATTTTCACATTTGTATACAGCTTTACCGACTACAACTACCTGAAGGGCACGGAGAACGCCTCTTTTGTGCTGTTCGATAACTACGTCTCCCTCTTTAAAAACGGATATTTTCAGCAGGCGGTGTGGAACACCATCAAGTTCACTATCCTGGCGGTGGTACTGGAGATGGCCCTCGGCCTTCTGATCGCAGTATTTGTCAACTCCCTCAAGCGAGGGCAGAAGATTATGCGGACGCTGCTGCTCCTGCCCTATCTGCTGCCCGCCGTCACGGTGGCCCTCAGCTGGCGGATGATGCTCTCCGCCAACTACGGCATCATCAACCAGTTCCTGAAGGGACTGGGCCTGCCGGTGTTCAACTGGTTCATGGACACAAAAACGGCCTTCGGCACGATCCTGCTGATCGACGTGTGGCAGAACGTCCCCTTTGTGTTTCTGCTGCTGTACGCCTCCCTCCAGTCCGTGTCGGAGAACCAGTATGAGGCCGCCCGCATCGACGGCGCCGGCTTCTTCCAGCAGTTCTGGTACATCACCCTGCCCAACATCAAGGGCAGCCTGGCCCTGTGCGCCCTGCTGCGGACCATCGACACCTTCCGCCTGTTCGAGAAGGTGAACGTCCTCACCGGCGGTGGCCCGGCGGGCACCACCACGACCATCACTCAGTTCTTGTATACATACGGTATCAAGTCTCTGGACTTCGGCTTCGGCAGCGCCGGCGCCATCGTGATGACATTGCTGGTGCTGATCCTGTCCAGCTTCTACATCAAGCGGGCCATGGGTTGAGCGCCTATGGAAGAACTGAAGCTGACATTCGTCAACGTGGGCTATGGGGAGGCCGCCCTGCTGGAATGTCCCGACCCGGCCTTCCCCGGCGGCACCTTTGTCATGGTGATCGACGGCGGCAGCGCCGAAGCAGAAGAGTACCGGGACAGCGCCACCGGCCGTATCCCCTTGGACCAGTATCTCTCCCTGCGGGGCGTGGACCACATCGACCTGATGGCAGCCACCCATGTCCATGAGGACCACCTGTGCGGCCTGCTGCCCGCGGCGGAGAAGCTGCCTCCCGCGGCCCTCTGGCAGACGCTGCCCCCGGAGTTTTGCCGCTCCATGCGGACGCTGGACATTCCGGCGGAGGGCCTGACGCCCTCCCGGAGCAAGTTTCTCCGGGCCCTGAACGACTACCGCCGCCTCTGCCTGGGGCAGAGCTGCCCGCGCCACCGGCCTCTGGCCGGAATGGAGCTCCGGCTGTGCCGGGATCTCTTGGTTCGGGTGCTGGGCCCCTCCCGTGCACAGGCGGAGAAGCTGGCGTCCTCGTGCCGGGCACTGTATGAGGAGGCGGACCCGTCCGCTTTCTGGCAGCGCCTGGACCAGCTGGACGCGGCCATGAACAATTACAGCCTGATCCTCCTGCTGGAGTACCGGGGGACCCGGATCCTACTCCCCGGCGACACCAACTACATGGGCTATGGAGGGCTGGACCCCGCCTCCCTGCGGGCCGACCTCTTCAAGGTGGGCCACCACGGCCAGCGGGACGGTATTTCTGCAGAACAGATCCAGGCCATCGCTCCCCGGGCGGTGGTGTGCTGCGCATCCAGCGACCGCCGCTACAACAGCGCCGATCCGGCCATCCTGCAGATGATGGCGGACAGCGGCGCACGGCTGTACTTTTCCGACTGCCCGCCCGGTCCGGACGGCGCAGTCCCGCCCCCCCATCAGGCCCTGACGTTCACAGTAGGCGCCGGCGGCGCAATGGAGGGCACATACCTGTCCATCCCGGATTGAATCCCCGGTCAAATACGACATATCCGTCCGCTCCGGCACTCCACATTCTGCCGGGAGCGGGACGAAAAAAGGAGGAGAACCCCGCCTGGCTCGCGGTGCGGCAGTGTGGAGACCTGCCACAGAGGCGGACCGGCCCCGGCCGGCCGTGAGGGAACAGCTGCGGAGGCGCTGTTTCCAGAGCCTGATATCATGGCAGAAGTTATTCTGAAAAACATCAAAAAGGTCTATCCCCACCAGGAACCCGCCAAGAAGAAAAAGGGCTCTGAGGAGAAGAAGACGAACCTCCAGATTACGGATGAGGGCGTGCTGGCAGTGCAGGAGTTCAGCCTGAACATTGCGGACAAGGAGTTCATCGTGCTGGTAGGCCCCTCCGGCTGCGGCAAGTCCACTACCCTGCGGATGGTCGCCGGCCTGGAGGAGATCAGCGGCGGCGAACTGTATATCGACGGCAAGCTGATGAACGATGTGGCACCCAAGGACCGGGATATCGCCATGGTGTTCCAGAACTACGCTCTGTACCCCCACATGACTGTGCGGGAGAACATGGCCTTCCCCCTGAAGCTGAAGAAGTACCCCAAGGAGGAGATCCGCAAGCGGGTGGATCAGGCGGCGGAGGTTCTGGGCATCACGGAGTATCTGGACCGCAAGCCCAAGGCCCTCTCCGGCGGCCAGCGCCAGCGGGTGGCCATTGGCCGGGCCATCGTGCGGGAGCCCAAGGTCCTGCTGATGGACGAGCCGCTCTCCAACCTGGACGCCAAGCTGCGCAACCAGATGCGGGCGGAGATCATCAAGCTGCGCCAGCGGATCGACACCACGTTCATCTACGTGACCCACGACCAGACAGAGGCCATGACACTGGGCGACCGGATCGTCATCATGAAGGACGGCGTCATCCAGCAGATCGGCACGCCCCAGGAGGTGTTCGACCATCCCACGAACCTGTTCGTGGCGGGCTTTATCGGCACGCCCCAGATGAACTTCTTTGATGCGGAGCTGGTGAAGGAAGACGGCCGCTATGCGGTGGTTCTGGAGAACGCCCGGGTGGAACTCTCCGAAGCCAAGCAGGCGAACCTGGCCCGGAAGCAGGTCCAGCCCGGCCCCATCACGCTGGGCGTCCGGCCGGAGCACATCTCCCTGGCCGGGGATGCGTCCCAGGCGGTGCGGGGCACTGTGGACGTGGCGGAGATGATGGGCTCTGCGGTCCATCTCCACGTGGACGCCTGCGGGCGGGACACCATCGTCATCCTCCAGACCATGGATCTCCAGGGGGCGGGGCATCCGATTCCCGCCACCGGCAGCGCCCTGCCGTTCACCTTCGGCGGGAACGTGGCCCATGTCTTCGACCGGGAGACCGGCCGGAATTTGGAGGTCTGATCCGCCGCCCTGCCGTGCCGGATGCACCACGGGCAAACTCTGCTGTAAAAGGAGACGCGCTTTTCAGCGCGTCTCCTTTTTTTAGTTTCAATCAGGGCGCGGCCAGCGGCACGGCAGTGGCTGCGGGACCGTGGAAGCACAGAAGGGGACCGGCTGTTTGGAGCCGTTCTCTGGCCGCCGAACGTCAAAAACCGGCGGCCTCTGGATATCGTTCTTTTTGGGCGGGAACGGTTCGGTCAAAATCCACATTTTCAGCACCGCCCTTCCAGTCGGCACGGGCGGCGGGCAGGTGTTTTCCCGGAAAGCGGATGCCTAGCGCAATGCAAATTCATTCACCCGCGTATTTTAGAGCATCGGAGGGCGGAGCCATCCCTCCGGACAGCGAAACCCGTCAAAAGGGACATCCCAAAAAGATGCCCCTTTTGATGGCAGGGCCGGTTGGAGTCGATATTACCTCGTGAGTAAGATAAAATCGCCGCAAAGCGGCGGACCCAAACCGAAGCCCAGTGAAGTTGGTTCAGTTTGGAATCGAAAAGCAGCAGAACGAGCGCACGATAAGCTCTGCAATGAAATGAAAAAGCTCACCGCAAGCGATATGACGCTTGCGGCGAGCTGGTGCGGGTAACAGGACTTGAACCTGCACGGTTGCCCAATGGAACCTAAATCCATCGTGTCTGCCAATTCCACCATACCCGCAGAGATGATGCTGGGATAGTTGCAGTATATCACATCTCTTCCTCTTGAACAATAGGAAAATCTACGATACAATGAAATGCAGTCTGTTCAAAACCATTGAAAAGAGGAAGCGTACCATGATGACCCCACGCGTTGCTGCCATTCATGACATGTCCGGCTTCGGCCGGTGTTCTCTCACTGTGGCCATTCCTATTCTCTCCGCCATGGGGGTCCAGTGCTGCCCCCTGCCCACGGCATTTCTCTCCACCCATACCGGCGGGTTCGAGGGGTTCACCTTTCTGGACATGACCGACGAAATGTCCAAGGTGGCGGACCACTGGGCCAGCTTGGGCCTGACATTCCAGGCTGTATACAGCGGCTTCCTGGGCAGTGAGCGGCAGATCGGCGTGGTGGAGAACTTTATCTGCCGGTTCCGGGGACCGGACACCGTGGTGGTGGTGGACCCGGTGATGGGGGACTACGGCCGGGTCTACCAGACCTACACCGCCGCCATGTGCAGCGGCATGGCCCGGCTGGCGGAGCTGGCGGACGTCATCACCCCCAACCTGACGGAGGCAGCGCTGCTGCTGGGCCAGCCCTATGAGACGCTGCCCGCCGGCGAGGCGGGCCTCCGGGAGATCACGGAGCGGCTGAGCCTGGGAGGGCGGCGGTCTGTGGTGCTGACGGGCGCTTCTCTGGCCCCCGGCCGGACCGGCGCCGTCTGCTTCGACGCCCGCACCGGGAAGACGGAGGCCGTTCAGACCGCCTATGTGGCCCATGAGTTCCACGGCACCGGGGACGTGTTCTCCAGCGTCCTCACCGGGGCCCTGGTGCGGGGGGAGTCCCTCTCCTCCGCCGCCGGAGAGGCGGCGGCGTTCGTCCGTGCCTGCGCGGAGCGGACCGCGGCGGAAGACCTGCCTATGCGGGAGGGCGTAGATTTTGAACCCCTGCTGGGTCTGCTGATTCCCGGAAAGGAGACCGTATGACCGAATTCCCCTCTCTGCGGCGGCTGAACGTATCCTATACGCTGGTCCACGTGGTCTACTGGGCCATGTTTGCCATCTTCGCGGGCTACCAGACCTCTCTGCTGCTGGGGCGGGGCTTTACCAGCGGGGAGGCGGGGATCTTTGCCTCCATTCGCTGCTTTGCCGGCATTTTGGCTCAGCCGTTGCTGGGAGGCTGGGCGGACCGCCACCCGGAGGTGCCGATCAAACGCCTGCTGAACGCCTGTCTGGTGCTGGCCCTGGGGGTGAATGTAGTATTCTACACCACCCGCCCCGGCTTCTGGGGCACCGCCCTGATCTTCCTGACCCTGGGCATTCTGGAGCTGAACGCCTATCCTCTGCTGGACTCCATGGCGGTACAGTTCATCGCCGCCGGGGTGGACATGTCGTACAGCCTCAGCCGTGGGCTGGGGTCTCTGTCCTATGCCCTGGCCTGCGTTGCGTGCGGCCAGCAGGCGGTGCGCTTCGGAACAGAAAGCCTGCTGCTGACCCACATGGCGCTGCTGGTGCTGATGATCGCGGTGGTGGCCCTGTACCCTGCCTTTCCCAAAGATGCCTTGCAGGCCCAGGGCGGGGGAGAGCGGCCCCACTCCATATTGTACATTCTGAAAAGCAGCCGCCCCTTCACCCTGACGCTGGTGAGCCTGTTCTTCACCCTGGCGGCCATTATGCCCATCGTCAGCTTCATGGTGAACCTCGTCTCAGACCGGGGCGGCGACGAGGGGCACCTGGGTCTGGCACTGTTTCTGATGGGGGCGTCGGAGCTGCCCGCGGCGCTGCTGTTCACGCCGCTGTTCCGCCGCTTCGGCGCGGCGGGGACCCTGCGGATGTCCATCTGCTTCATGGCGGTGAAGCCCCTGCTGTTCCTGCTGGCCCCCGGCCTCTCCGGACTCCTGCTGGTGCAGCCCGTCCAGCTGCTGGGGTACGGGCTGTTCACCCCCGCCTCCGTGTACTACGCCAACGCCAACGTCGCCCCGGAGGACCAGGTGAAGGGCCAGTCCATTATGATGATCGCCTCCAACGGCCTGGGGGCCATGTTCGGCAACTTCCTGGCGGGGTACGCCATCGACTGGGGCGGCGCCGACGCCATGCTGGGGATGTGCCTGGTCTTTGGCGTCATCGGCGTGCTGTTCATGCTGGCGGCAGGGCGGAGCAAGACATAAAAAGAGCGGCACGGCGGTTGCCGTGCCGTTTTCTATATGGCGAGAAACTCTGGAAAGCCCTTGATTTTCCATTCTCCATCGGTTAAACTGAATGCGGAAGCATAAATTGCGGCAGGGCATAGCGGGCGGCCACCCGCTATGTCCCTGTGATGAGTGTCATGACCACTCAACACAACAGTCATCTGACTGCACCGTATTTCCCATTATACCGGCGGGGTGCGCTTTTTTCAAGTGCGAACCGGGGAGTGGGCGTTGTGTTGCGCTTTGATCCAGAAGATCAGGCGGTGTTGAGTCCTGCGCTCAACACCGCCTTTGTGTTTCCGGCAGACACCGGGGACGGGTATCCGTCCCCGGGAACGTCTGTTGGACCGGATCTTTCCGGATTTTTTACTTGACCTTCCCCTGGGGGGAAGGTGTATCCTGGCACTGTCATCTCGCCGGAGCGTCCGGCACAAACGCCCTGTGGGGCGGGAAAGGAACTGTTATGAACGTACTTCACACTCGCTGGAGAGCCCTGGTTCTGGCCCTCCTCCTGGCCGTGAGCCTGGCGGTCCCCGCCGCGGCGGCGGAAACCGAGACCGCCGCGGAGGACCTGCAAACCCTGGCGGACACCGCCGCCTCTTACGCCGCCCAGTACGGCGGCGCGCAAAGCCTGCAATACGCGCTGTGGCAGGATGGGGAGATCGTTCTCACCGGCCAGACCGGCACCTTCTCCCGGTCCGAAAATCGCCTGATGACCGGGGACGAGCTGTACGGCATCGGATCCGTCAGCAAGATCTACACCACCGTGGCGGTGATGCAGCTGGCGGAGGACGGCAAGGTGTCTCTGGACGCCCCGGTGACCCAGTATCTGCCGGACTTCAAAATGGCGGACGAGCGTTACAAGGACATCACCGTTCGGATGCTGCTGAACCACTCCTCCGGCATCCTGGGCACCGGCCTCTCTGACGCCATGCTGTTCGGCGAGGCCAGCACACGCGCCCATGACACCCTGCTGGAGAAGCTCTCCACCCAGCGGCTGGCGGCGGACCCCGGCGCCTTCAGCGTCTACTGCAACGACGGCTTCTCCCTGGCGGAGCTGGTGGTGGAGGCCATCACTGACATGGACTTCATGGACTATGTGGACGAACATATCCTGGCCCCTCTGGACCTGGACCGCACCTTTGCTCCCGGCGGGGACTTTGACGCCAACGATTTGGCCCCCATCTACCGGGGCACCGACCCCCGCGCCCTGCCCCAGGATGCCCTGAACGCCATCGGTGCCGGAGGCATCTATGCCACGGCTTCCGATCTGGCGTCCTTCGGCGGCGCCCTGACCGGCACGGAGCTGCTGCGCCAGTCCAGCCTGGACGCCATGGCCTATCCGGAGTACAGCCGGGGCCTGTGGCCCGACAGCGGGGAGCCGGACTCCCTGGCCTACGGCCTGGGCTGGGACAACATGGAGTGGTATCCCTTCTGCCAAAGCGACATCCAGGCCCTGGTGAAAGGCGGCGACACCCTGTACTACCACGCCGGCCTGGTGGTCCTGCCGGAGTATGACATGGCCGCGGCTGTGGTCAGCTCCGGCGGCGTGTCCACCTATGACCAGCTGGCCGCCAATCAGATCCTCATCGCCGCTCTGGCGGAGGAGGGCGTCACCGTGGACCAGACTGTAAAGGCCCTGCCCGCGGCGGAGTCCGCCGCCATGCCCGCGGAACAGCTGGAAAACGCCGGGTACTACGGCTCCACCTCCGCCCAGTATCAGGTGGATATCCAGGCCGACGGCACTTTGACCATGTCCTACCTGAACTATCCCACCTCGATCCCCGCCCAGACCTTCACCTATTGCAGCGACGGCTCCTTCCGGGATTCCACCGGGTTGTCCTACATCTCCTTTGTGAAAGAGCGCAACGGCCAGACCTATCTGTACCAGCAGGCCGTCTCCCCTCTGCCGGGCCTGGGGGCGCTGCCCATCGCCAACTACGCCGCCGTGAAGCTGCCGGAGAACGATCTCTCTCCTGAGGTAGCCGCCGCCTGGGACAGCATCGCCACCTTGGGTATCCTGCCCATGAACGAGCCATACAACTCCCAGACCTTCCTGGCGCTGGCGGACGCCGCCGCGGTCGCGGAGGTTCCGGAAACGATCCCCGGCTATATCGGCGCCGCCCGCATCGTGGACGAGACCACCGCCCGCTCTGAGATCCAGGTGCCCGGCGTGGGCAGCCGGGACGGCGTGGACTACCAGCTGGAGGAGCGGGACGGCGTCCTCTGGATCAACGCCAAGGGCAGCCTCTACATGGACGCGGCCGCAGCGCCCACGCTGTTCACTGGCTCCGGCGCCTCCTACACCACCATTCAGGCGGATGGCTATGCCCGCTGGTATCAGGTCGGCGATGCCGCCGGCAAGACCATGACCGTGCAGGTGCCGGAGAATTCCGGTTTCTGGGTGTATGACGGAAACGGCCAGGTGACTGCCTCCTCCGTCCTGTGGGGCGACACCACCGTCACCTTGCCGGAGGATGGAACGATTGTCTTTGCCGGTGATCCCGGCGCCCGCTTCCACCTGCGCTTCCAGGGATAACGTCTCCAGGACATGAAAAACGCGCCGCTTCTGCGGCGCGTTTTTTCAGTTCAGCGGTCCGAATGAGACCAGGCCCGAGGCTGGTTGTAGGGGCGGTACGTGGATGTGAGCACATTTTCAAAGATCGGCGCGTCGGGCACCTCCACCCGTCTGAGGATCTGCTCGCCCGCAGCCTGCCCCAGGTCCTCCACCGGCTGGATGATGGAGTCCATCTGATTGGCGTACAGGGCGTACACATCGGAGTCATAGTCCACAAAGCTCACCAGGTCGATGTCCTGGGCCAGCTGGATGCCCTTCTGGTGGAGATAGATGATGGTCTCCGAGGCCATCAGCCCCTGACAGACGATGATGGCGTCGCACTTGCGCTCCAGCAGCTGGTCCAGACAGGCGCAGGCGCTGTTCTCCAGGGAGTCGCCATATTGGATTAAATGCTCATCCTCCGGCAGGCCACAGTCCGCCACAGCCTGCCGATAGGCGGAGATCCGCTCCTGCGTGCTGGAGAGGCGGGGGAGGCCGCCGATGATGCCGATCCGCTGGTCGCCCTTTCCCGCCAGCCGGCATACACTGCGGTAGATGGGCTGGAAGTTGGACACGCAGACGGAGGAGTACTTCTTTGTCTCAAAGATCCGGTCCACCAGCACCACCGGAAATCCTGCGGGGATCAGGGCGTCGAACCGCTGGAAATCGTCCATGGTGCTGGCCACCAGCAGCCCGTCCACCAGTCCCGCCGTCAGCAGGCGGATATTGGTCTCCTCCCGGTCCATATTCTCCCGGGTATTGGCGATGATGAGCTGGTAGCCGTTGGCGGAGAGATATTTTTCCACAGACTCAATCATGGTTGCGAAGAATTTATTGGCGATATCGGGCACAATAAAGCCGATGATCTTTTTCTTTCCCGTGCGGAAACTGCGGGCGGAAGCGTCCGGTGTGTATCCCAGCTCCTCGATGGCCCGGTAGACCTTCTCCTTCGTCTCGTTGGACACATACCGGGTATTGTTGATGGTGTGGGACACGGTGGCGGTGGACACTCCCGCCAGCTTCGCCACATCGCTGATGGTCACCTTCATGGGACAGCCTCCTTGCGCAATGGTTTATTGGTTTACGCAAATAATTAGCCACTTCAGTATAGGACAGCTTTCCCTCCGCGTCAAGCCCCTTTTCCCCCTGTTTCGTGTAAAAATTGTGAAATATGCCCTTTTTCTTATGGATTATCCACAACCTGCCGCAGAAAATGTTATCTGAATTGACAGTTGCAAAAAGGTCGACCGTATGATAATATACTTGTGCGATTATTAGAAAACGTTTACGCAAACGTTTTGACGGCGCGCCGCCGGTGCGTCTGATTTTGTGAAAGGAGTCTTTCCGATATGAAAACCAAGATTGGCATCAATGGCTTCGGCCGCATTGGCCGCCTCGTCTTCCGCGCCGCCCTGACTCATGACGATGTAGAGGTCGTCGGCCTGAACGATCCCTTCATGAACCCCGAGTATATGGCCTACATGCTGAAGTATGACAGCGTGCATGGCAAGTTCCCCGGCGAGGTCTCCGCCGAGGACGGCGCCCTGGTGGTCAACGGCAAGAAGTATCCTGTCTTTACCGCTATGGAGGTCAAGGACATTCCCTGGGCTTCCGTGGGTGCGGAGTATATTTGCGAGTGCACCGGCAAGCACCTGACCAAGGAGCTGTGCCAGGGTCACATTGACGCTGGCGCCAAGCACGTGGTCATGGGCGCCCCTTCCAAGGACGATACGCCCATGTTCGTCATGGGCGTCAACAACAGCAAGTACACCTCTGATATGACGTTCGTATCCAACGCCTCCTGCACCACCAACTGCCTGGCCCCCATCGCCAAGGTGCTGAATGACAAGTTCGGCATCGTGGAGGGCCTGATGACCACCGTCCACTCCGTCACCCCCACCCAGAAGCTGCTGGACGGCGCCTCCCTGAAGGACTGGCGCGGCGGCCGTGCCGCCACCGGCAACATCATCCCCTCCTCCACCGGCGCCGCCAAGGCCGTGGGCAAGGTCATCCCCGAGCTGAACGGCAAGCTGACCGGCATGTCCATGCGCGTCCCCACTCTGGACGTCTCCGTGGTGGACCTGACCGCCAAGCTGGCGAAGCCCGCCTCCTATGAGGAGATCTGCAAGGCCATGAAGGAGGCCTCTGAGGGTGAGCTGAAGGGCGTGCTGGGCTACACCGACGAGCCCGTTGTGTCCTCCGACTTCCTGGGCGATTCCCGCACCTCTATCTTCGATGCGGATGCCGGCATCGCTCTGACCGACACCTTCGTGAAGGTCGTCTCCTGGTACGACAATGCGCCGAAAATGCGCACATAATCGCTGAAGCTGGTGACCAGCTGCGGTTTGCCGATCACGCCGCCCTTCTCTGCAAGACCGATAAAGCCTGCTGTGCTTGTGCCGACGCCTTCCATCGGAACTGCGCCCGACTCGTACTCCTCAACATAAACACCGGGGGATAAATACTCTGGCATAACTTGTTTCTGATCTTCCCAGCGTGTTCAGGCTGCATGAAGATCAGTGCCTCCTCTCAAAATAATTTTGCGAAGTCCTGCGGAGCAGTTCTTCATTTATAGCAATCCTGACGGATCAGCTAACTCAATCTGCGCCAAACACAAGGTCGGCGTACTGTTTCAGGTCGTCCCGGAGCACGACCGTGTTGTTCTTGCGCTGCTCGTTGACTATTCCGGTGAGCAGATGCCGCATTCCTATTGGCTTATCCTCGGACGCCGCCAGGAATGCCGCATGGATAATGCAGTTCTTGATATTGCCGCCTGCCATCTTGAAGTTCCCGGCAAGAAAATCCCAGTCGATCTCATCAAGCGGCGCCCGCGCGTCCAGCATTTTCCGCCAGAGGGTCTTCCTGGTCGGCGCGTCCGGAAACGGGAAACTGATTACAAAGCTTATCCGCCTCATGAACGCTTCGTCGATGTTCTGTAGCAGATTCGTCGCCATCAGCACGACTCCGTCGTATTCCTCCATCTGCTGGAGAAGGTAAGCGGTTTCGATATTAGCGTGGCGGTCGTGGGAATCCTTCACCTCGGAACGCTTCCCGAACAGCGCGTCGGTTTCGTCAAAGAAAAGCACGCAGTTTGCGTTCTTCGCTTCGGTAAACACTCGCCGGAGATTCTTTTCCGTTTCACCAATGTACTTGCTGACAACCTGCGACAGCTGCACCTTGAAAAGCTGCATGTGCAGCTGATTCGTGATGACCTGTGCAGCCATGGTTTTTCCCGTGCCCGGAGGTCCGGAAAACAGCACGGAAAGTCCCCTGCCGTATGCGGCTTTCTTTGAGAATCCCCACTCGGTATAGACCTTATGGCGGTATCTGACATGCATAAAGGCGCTTTTCAGAAGCCGTATCTCAGATTCCGGAAGCACAAGATCCTCCCAGCTGTACGCCGGCTTTATTGGTGAAGCAAGCGTGTTAAGTCCGACCACGACCTGGGCGTAGCAGCATTCGTGCAGCAGTTCCGGAGAAATACCGCCGCCGCTGGCGGCAGCAAGCTCGCAGGCTCTGTCCACAGCTCCCCGTATCTGCCCGATGTTGAACCGGAACTTCGCCGCCATCTCCGCCGGAGAAATCTCCCCGGTGAGCGTGATCCCTTTCAGGAAGTGCTCAGGCCTCTTCGGCGTTCACGAAGG
>OLRU01002612.1_pt1 | contig 12449 bp, 9 predicted proteins | sample 1672961 | NCBI WGS metagenome assembly OLRU01 (sample SAMEA3136741, study PRJEB25190) | human gut metagenome | biome: human gut; feature: human-associated habitat; material: faeces | place: Austria | collected 2013 | reverse complement strand
AATGCTGAATATCAGCTTACAATCTCATGACCGTCGTCATGGGCGTCCGCAACGAGACAGCTCACACGGCGAGCGCGGCGATCGGACGCGGAGCCACCACCACTTCGGATCCAACCGTCAGGCCGGCAGGAAGCTCAGTGGCCGGCAGCTGCACGGTGACGGGCAGGTGGCCCACACCTGCGGCAACCGTCAAGTCAACGCGGGCGAGCGCACCGAGGAAGTGCACCATGTCGACGCGACCATGCTCGCCTACCATGTTGCCATCGTTTGCGGCTAGAGTGATCACAAGGTTTTCCGGTCGCACGAGCACGGTGGAGGCGTCGCGCTTGGAGGCTTCGAGCAACGGCACGCGCTGGCCAAACACCACGGCTTCCTCACCATTCGTGATGCCTGGGAGTCGGTTGGTCAGGCCAATAAAGGTGGCCACGTATTCGCTGCCCGGACGGCGGTACAGTGTCTGCGGGTCGGCGATCTGTTCGATACATCCGTGGTTCATCACGCCGATGCGGTCGGCAACGGTGAGCGCTTCTTCCTGATCGTGGGTCACGAACACGGTGGTGGTGCCGGCTTCGAGCTGGATGCGGCGGATTTCGTCGCGCAGCTGCACACGAACTTTGGCGTCAAGTGCGGAAAGCGGCTCGTCGAGCAGGAGCACTCGGGGGTTCACGGCCAGTGCGCGGGCGAGCGCCACACGCTGCTGCTGACCGCCAGACATCTGCTGCGTGTATTTGCCAGCCTGATCGGCAAGACCTACGAGTTCCAGCTTCTCCATGGCCTGCTTACGGCGTTCCGTCTTGCCCATGCCGCGGATTTCCAACCCGAATTCCACGTTCTGCAGAGCGGTCATGTGTGGGAACAGCGAGTACGCCTGGAACACCATGGCCATGTTTCGCTTGTTGACGGGCACGCCAGTCACATCTTGGCCGCCGACGAGAATACGGCCGGCCTGGATGTCTTCCAAGCCTGCGAGGGAACGCAGCGCGGTGGATTTGCCGCAGCCGGAGCCGCCGAGCAGCACGACCATTTCACCAGGATTGATTTCTAGGTTGAAGTTGTCGAGCGCCTTGTTGGTGGCTCCTGGGTAGATTTTGTCTACATTAAGCATTTGCACGCCGCCGCCGCGTTCCGCGGAGTCGTTGAGGACTTCGCGTGCGGCTCGGGTTACGGTTTCGGCGCTCGGATTGGCGTTTACGAACGCTTCCGAAGTGCGTGCGATGGTTGCTTTCTGATCAGCGAGAGTCATGATTCGTTGCTTTCTTTGGATTTACGCAGTGCGTCGGAAATAAGATCGAGGGCTACCAGCAGGATCACGCCGAACAGTAGTGCCAGCAGCGACATGGCGGTGGAGATTTGGGAGTTGGATTGGCCAAGCTGGTAGAGCGCCACCTGCAGGTTCATGCGTCCAAGCAGCGATGCGACGGTGTATTCGCCCAGCACCACGGCGATGGAGATGAACGATGCAGAGAGGATCGACTGCCACAGGTTGGGGATGAGCACACGGAAGAACACTCGCGGCCAGGAGGCTCCGAGCGAGCGGGATGCTTCGCACAGCGTTTTCACGTCAATGGAGTTGAGGCCCACAGCGAGCGCGCGGAATGCAAATGGCATCACCAGAATAACGTACGCGAAGCACAGCCAGATCGGGTTGGTGCTGAGCACGTCGGCGCTGAGCCAACGGTAAATCGGCCCCAGGCCGACTACGAGCACGATGGCGGGGATGGTCAGCGGCAGGGTGGCCACCCATTCGATGGCGCGTTCCAGCTGCTTGGAGCGAATGTGCACGATCACCATGGTGGGTACCATGAGCAGCAGCATGATGACCACAGTCACCACACACAATCCCATGGACGATCCAAGACCGCTCCACAATGTGGACAAGTCAGCACCAAGCGCGCTGCCATCGCCGGTGAAAATCGCAATCCACGGATCCAAACTCCACTTGCCGGAAAGCGGGTGTCGAATGGTGAACACAAACATAGACACCAGTGGCACGAACAGGAACAGCAGCGTGAACGTGAGAATAATCGCCTTGATCACGCGCTGCTTGCGCACGCGGGCGGCACGCAGCTGCGGGGGCATTGCTTCAGTATGATTCACTGCCATTGTCCGGCCTTCTTTTCCACAGCGTGGCTCAGCATCATCACCAGAGCAACCACGATGATCATCGCGAAGGCGAGCACTTGCGCGAATCCCTGCTGATTCGGATCCATTTCGTTGCGCATGGCACCCTGAATCATAAGCGGCACCAGAATCGAACGCTGTGAGAACAATGCGGCGGCCGTCGCATATGCGGAGAACGCGCTGGCGAACAGCAACAGCAATGCGGAAATGAAACGCGGAACCAGTATCGGCCCCGCAACGCGCGTCCAATACTGGAATGTGTTACCGCCGAGCGATTCGCAAGCCTCACGCCACTGCGGACGAATCGAATCGACCGCAGGCAGGAAGATGATAATCATCAACGGAATCTGGAAGTAGCAGTAGACCGTGATTAGGCCAGGCAGGGAGCTCAACCAGTTCGGATTGACGGTCAGTCCGGTCAGCTGACGGATCAGCATGGTGCCGACGCCGTTGATACCGATGGTGGCGATGAAGGCGAAAGCGAGCATCACGCCGCCGAACTGTGCGAGCACCGACGAAATGGCACTGACCATGCGGCGCAGCAGTCCGTTCGGTTTGCTGCCAATCACCAGCGCATACGAGGCAACCGCACCCACGACCGCGCCAATGAGTGCGGAGATCACGGAAACGAGAATGGAGGTGGCGAACGCGGCGATGGTGTTCGCTTCGAAGAGTTTGCTGAAGTTGTTGAGGGTAAATCCGCCGTCGACGTTCTGGAATGCGCCGACAATCACGATAACGGTAGGCGCAAGCAGGAAGCAGGCGGTGTAGGCGAAGAACGGGATGGTCACGACGAATGTACCGATTTCGCGGCGATGCGTGGCGAAATCGGAGGTTGCGGAGGGGCCGTTTCCTCGCGTTCCGCGGGCTTCGCGTGCGTTACGCCCGCCGATGACTCCCGCTTTGGGGGTGATTGCTGCAGTCATGGTTGCATGCGTGCTTTCATACGATTGATATGCGGTGAGATTGCATAGGATTGTGGGATTCCGCTATTGCGCTGGAGACATGCTTCAAGGCCGGTTGTTGCGGCAGAAGACGTCGGGGAACTTGCTTCAGCCCGTCGTGTCCGCCGGTCTGCCGGCCTTAGATTGCATTATTTTCGATTGCGATCCAGCTCGTTTGCGTTGCTTGCGAGCGGTTGCCAATCAGTTGCCGATGGTCTTGTCCCAGTTGTTCTGGAGCCATTCGGTGATGCGAGTGGAATCATCGTTGGTATAGGTCACCGGATCGCCCTCGATGGTGATGGCGGTCTTCAGGGTGTCCTGGTCAACCGTGCCGTCTTCCTTCATGGAGTCGAGGAGCACCGGATTGGCGCCGCCCTTGAACCATTCGTTCTGAGCATCGGCGGTGTACAGGTATTCCTCCCACAGGCGTGCTGCGGCCGGGTGCGGAGCGTCCACGTTGATGGCCTGGTTGTAGTAGCTGACCACCTGGGCGTTCTTGAAGGTCTTGAACTTCCAGTTCACGCCCTTCTCCCTGAGGCTCTTCTGATAGGAGGCCTGGTTGTAGCTCCAGTCCATCACCACGCCGGTCTGGCCGGAATCGATGGTTCCGTCGGTCACGTCAACGGTGGTGAGGTTGCCAGCATCCTTGAGCTTCTTGAAGTAGTCGAGGCCCGGCTGCAAGTCGTTGATGTCACCACCTGCGAGCTGGTTGATCATGAGGTAACCGTTGAATGCGGCGCCGGCTTCGGCAGGCTTGCCGTTCAGCGCCACGGTGCCGGCGAACTTCGGATCCATCAGATCGTCAAGGCTGTTGATGTCGCCGTACTTGTCGGCGTTCCAACCGATCGACATGATGCCGGTGTAGTCGGCGTAATACTTGCCGTCAGCATTCTTCACGGAATCCGGAATCTTATCCCAGGCCTGCACCTTGTAGGAGGCGAAGTTGTCGGTGCTGGTGGAAGCCACGGCCAAGCCGAGGTCGAACACGTCGGGGGCAGCGTCGGTGCCCTTGTTAGTCTTGGCTGCGTCCACTTCTTCCTTGGAGGAGGCGTTCGGGTTCAGCTCGTTGATCTTAATGTTCGGATACTTCTTCTTGAAGCCGTTGATGACCTCACCATAGTTGGACCAGTTGTGAGGAAGTGCGATGACGTTAAGCTGGCCTTCCTTTTCGGCGGCGGCAACCAAATCGTCCATCGTACCGAAATCAGCCAAGGAAGTGGCCTTTGCGGACTTTTCATCAATCTTCACGGCCTTGCCGGAAGTGGAATCAGCGGAGGAATCCGTGCTGCCCGATCCGCAGGCGGCCATGGAGAAAGCCAGAACGGCAGCAAGAGAGCCGGCAGCCAGTTTGCGCAGAGAAATCATGGAAATCAATATCTTTCTTATGCCTTGTTCATAACAACAAGAAAGAAGATAAGCCCTCAAATCAACGCGATACTGACCTTACAGTAAATATGCAGTTTATTTTGAATCGAAAAAACTAAATTTTCCCAAACTGCAGGTAAATTGGCGGAATATGTCAACTGGCACCAACGCAGTGTCAGCATTGATGCCAGTCTCATGCAAATCGAATCAGACTAAAGCGAGCAACCACACAATCGAAATCAGCGCAGCACGCCCTCGATCAGCATGGTGATCAGGTTGGTGTAGCTCACGCCGGTTGCCTCCCATGCCTTGGGATACATGGAAATCGGGGTGAAGCCCGGCATGGTGTTGATTTCGTTGACCATCACTTCGCCGTCGGCCGTCACGAAGGTGTCGACACGACTCAGGCCGGCGCCGTCGACTGCGATGAACGCTTTTTTGGCGGTTTCGCGCACGCGGTTCAGAGTTTCTTCCGGCAGGCTTGCGGGCACTTCCACATGGCTTGCGTCGGAGTTCACGTACTTGCTGTCGAAATCATAGAACTGGTCGTCGCCCTCGGCACGCTTGTCAAGCACGATTTCGCCCGGCCAGCTGGCCTGCGGAGCCTCGCCGGCCTTCGGGCAGAGCACGGCGCATTCGATTTCGCGCGCGTCGATGCCCTGTTCCACGAGCACACGCCAATCATGGTGGGACGCTTCGAACACTGCGGCGGCAAGCTCGGCCGCATCGCCCTCATGTTCGACCTTGGTCACGCCGAAGCTGGAACCGGCGCGGGACGGCTTCACGAACAGCGGGTACTGCAATCCGGCCTGCTGCACCGCGGCAAGCATTTCGTCCGCCTCGGCGGCAAATTCGGAAGCGGCATCATAATCGCGCACATCCAACGTGATGCCTGGAGCCACGGGAATACCGGCCGCAGCCAGCAATACCTTCGTATAATGCTTGTCCATGCAAGCGGCGGAAGCGAGCACACCGCAGCCAACGTATGGCACGTTCATCATTTCGAACAGGCCCTGAATCGTGCCATCCTCACCGTACGGACCATGCAATACCGGAAGCACGGCGTCCACGTGGCCAAGCGAAGTCAGCGTGCCGTCATCTTCACGAGCGAAGAAACCATCCTGGCCGAGTGCCACATCCAGCACCACATCTTTGGAGGAATCCGTCTTCTCCACCATCGGCAGGCCTTCGCTCATGTTCCACTTGCGTGGATCCTCGCCGCCTACGATCCACTCGCCGTTCTTGGTGATTCCCACCTCAATGGCTTCGAACTTGTCAGTATCCAACGCGCGCAGCACGCCCGCCGCAGAGATGCAGGAAATCGAATGCTCGTCGGCTTTGCCGCCATACATCACCACAATGCGCTGTTTTGCCATCTTTGTCTTATGCTCCATAAGTTGGTCCGTTGAACGCACGCGCGCCCAATACCGTCTGCCAATACTGTCTGTACTGTCTGTCTTCGCAATATCGCGCCGGTTCGCACTTCTGTTCGCCCGCGATACCACGCATTCGCAATATCGCAGTTCAGTATACAAACCGCACCCCACAGCCCACACACGACGAACCATAATTGCACACGCCCGTCACTCATGTCCTATTTTCATGAATCATAGGATACGGAATCAAACGTTGGAATGATGCGATTGCAACCTGAAAAACCGAGCTTAATCGCTTTGTCTAATCACGATTAGACTAATCACGATTAGACTATTTTTATACAGATTTACTATTATTGCCGAAATATATGGCGATTGACGATTGACACATTCCGATTGACGTTTTACGCAATCGCATGCCTCGAAAAATAAAAAGACCGCACCTGAAAGTGCGGTCTTATCTGCAATCGCGATGTTGCGGAAAGCTTATTCTTCGCTGATGCCTTCGCCGAAAAGTTCGGACAGCATCTGCGCGCAGGAGATGCCATCGGAAAGCACGTGGCTCATGGCCGTGGCGAGCGGTGTAGGCACGCCGTACTGCTTGCCGAGCGCCACCACCGCATCGGTGGTCGGCACGCCTTCGGCCACGCCGTTGCTCACCTTGGTGGCTTCCTCAACGCTCAATCCCTTGCCCAAGTTGGATCCGAACGTGTAGTTGCGGCTCAACGGGGATCCGCAGGTGGCGATCAGGTCGCCCACGCCAGCCAAACCGGCGAACGTCTTCGGATCGGCGCCTGCCGCCTCGCCCAGGGCGGTCAGTTCGGCCAGGCCACGGGTTTCGATCATGGCGGCGGTATTTTCGCCGTAGCCGGCGCCGCGGGCCATGCCCACGGCCAGCGCGACCACATTCTTCAGCGATCCACACATTTCCAAGCCGATCACGTCGCGGGTTACGAACGCACGGAAATAGTCGGTGGTGCAAGCGGCTGCGATCTTGCGCGCATTGTCGAGATTTTCGCAGGCGACCACGGTTGCGGCCGGCTCGCGGTCGGCGATCTGCTTGCTCAGGTTCGGTCCGGAAATCGCGGCGAAGCGGTCGGCCGGCAGGTCGAGCGTTTCCATAACGACTTCATCCATGCGCTTGCCGGTGGTGCGTTCGATGCCTTTCATCAGCGAGGCGACGAGTGCGGTTTCGGGAATCAGGTCCTTGAATTCGACGAGCGCGACGCGGGCGAACTGTGCGGCGATGGCCACGATCACAATGTCGGCGTTGGCTACGGCTTCGGCACGGTCGCCGGTGGCGGTCATGTTGCTTGGCAGCACTTTCACGCTGGGCAGGCGAACACCGTTGTGATGGTGGTCGCGAATGCCTTCCACAATCTCCGGTTCGATGGCCCACATAGTCACATTGTTGCCTGCATCGGCAAGCACCTGACCGAAAGCGGTTCCCCAAGCTCCTGCGCCCAGTACCGTCACGTTCGTCATATTTGCTCCTTGCATTACTCCGGGCATCATTCATAACCCGGAGTCTTGGCTCAAAAATTGCTTTTCCTATGCTACCGCCGGCTACGCACACCGCGATATATGCCGCAATACGCGCCATACGTATGCGCAATCGGCTGGCAGTATTTCGATTACCGCATTTCAGCAATCGCGTGTGCGGTCTTTTTCGATTCGGCCTTCTTCGATTCAGTCCTTCACTCGGCTCATCGTACGATAATCCCAATATCCATCGGGGGCTTGTTCGCCGCGGATTTCGGCCATGACTTCGGTCATGCGCACGCGGATGCGTCGGGTAAGTTCGTTGGCGAGATCCTCCGGCACTTCCTCACCCCAGGAATCGCAATCGGCGAGCAGATCCGCATAATCAAGCGCCTCGTCGTAGCACATGACCACGTTTTTACGCGGCCACGGCCACCAATGGTTGATGCTTGCCGCGCCCCACGTTACCGCGCAATACAGCGGAATCTGGTAGCCGAGTCGGCGCGAAGCCTCAAGCGCGATCATGCCCACGCCGTTTTTCATGCTCATCGGCCATTTCTGCGGGTCGCGCGTTACCGTGCCTTCCGGCCATACGGTTAGGGGTCGGCCGGAGGTAAGGATTTCCACGGAGGTTTCCTCGATGGCTTTCGCCTTGCCCGAACGGCGTTGCACGGGCTGCATGCCTACCAGTTGGAACCATTTGCCGATCAGCGGCCACGAGGCCATTTCGGCTTTGGCCATGTAGCGCGGACGGCGGCCTTGATGGAACATGGAGATCATGGGCACGAACACGTCAAACATGGTGACGTGCGTGGCCGCGGTGATGAACGGACCGGTTTCCGGCACGTGTTCGATGCCCCACGCCTTGAGTTTGGTGCGGTTGCGGAATACGATGTCGCATCCGGTGAGCAGACGATGGGTCGCTTTCGGATTCTGCGCCGCGATTTCGGCTTCATTGGCTTTGCGCGGCCCGCATGGAAAGTCGTGGGTTGGGTCAACGAGATGGTGACGCTGTGCGAGCTTTGCGACTTGTTCGTCGCTTAACGGTTTGACCGCGGAACGCGGCGAGGGTTTTCCTTTGGATGCCATGCGTTCCATTCTGCCACCACCCATTCCGCTTGGTTGGAACGATTGCGCTCATGCACGACGCACACACGAAATACAAAAACACGGAATATACGAAAAAGGCGGAACTGGTGGATAGGCTGGAGGACGATTGACGACGAAGATGTTGCGACTATCCCTAGAATCCGTCTGGACATGCAGTAAACACAATAACGATGAGGGAAACCCTTATATCTTCGGCTGTTCACCTCGTTGCAAACGCCATTCGATATCGACAATCATAATGCCATTCCGAAAGAATCTCTGCCGAAAATCGACATTATTTTCAAAAACAATAAAACTTTTGCATCACTATTATGCGCCATAACCCCCTAAATTAAGTTCAATAATTTATACACTGAATTACTAAGTTTTTGAGAACGAGCAACGGCAATATGTAAGCAAAAAGCCGGTGCCCACTGTTGTGAACACCGGCCTTACCAAGCCAATCAAGCTATATCAGCGATAAATCAAGCAACAAATCAGTCGAAATCTGCGCCGAGAGCTTCGAGCTTGCCACGGAAATCGGCATAACCGCGGTCAATCAGCGAAATGCCCTGCACATTGGACGGGCCCTTTGCCGCCAACGCGGCAATCAGATGGCTGAAGCCGCCACGCAGATCCGGCACGTCAATATCGCGGCCGGTCAGCGGGGTCGGTCCGAAAATAACCGCGGAATGCTTGTAATTGCGCTGCTGGAAACGGCATGGCAGCGATCCGAGGCATTCGCGATACAGCTGAATCGTGGCACCCATCTGCACCAGTGGCTTCGTGAAACCGAAACGATTCTCATACACCGTTTCATGCACGATCGACAGGCCCTTCGCCTGCGTCAACGCCACTACCAACGGCTGCTGCCAGTCAGTCATGAAGCCCGGATGCACGTCGGTTTCGATCGCGACCGGCTTCAAATCGCCGCCCGGATGCCAGAAACGAATGCCGTTATCGGTGATGTCGAACTCACCACCAATCTTGCGGAACACGTTCAGGAACGTCATCATTTCAGGCTGCGTAGCACCCTTGACGAAAATGTCGCCATGCGTGGCCAATGCCGCGGAAGCCCAGGAAGCGGCCTCGATGCGGTCGGTCAGCGAAGTGTGCGTGTAGCCCTTCAGCTCCTTCACACCCTCAATGCGGAACGTACGGTCCACATCCACGGAAATGATCGCGCCCATCTTCTGCAGCACGCACACCAAATCCATGATTTCAGGTTCGGTGGCAGCGCCGGAAAGCTCCGTCTTGCCCTCAGCAAGCACGGCGGCAAGCAACGTCTGCTCGGTAGCGCCCACCGACGGGTACGGCAGGTGAATCTTCGCGCCATGCAAACCGTTCGGAGCGGTGATATGAATGCCGTCCTTATGTTCCTTATCGACGTTGGCACCCAACTTGCGCAACGTTTCCAGGTGGAAATCAATCGGACGACCGCCAATATTGCATCCGCCGAGAGCCGGAATGAACGCCTCACCCAAACGGTGCAGCAGCGGGCCGGAGAACAGAATCGGAATACGCGACGAACCAGACAGCGTATCCACGTCGGCCACATCGGCAAGCTGCACATTCGTGGCGTCGATCGTGACCACGCCGTGATCGCCATCCACCGTAACGTCCACGCCATGCAGACGCAGCAAGTCGGAGACCACATGCACGTCGCGAATCTCCGGAACATTCTTCAACACGGACGTACCCGGGGCGAGCAGCGCCGCCACCATGGCCTTGCTCACGAAGTTCTTCGCGCCACGCACCTTGATGGTGCCGTTCAGCGGCTTGCCACCTTCGACGTGCAGAATGTCGTTGTTGTTGTCAGACACGCTCAACCTCTTTCGCTTCCCTTATACGGTTCAAGCTTGAAACACACTAACCCTCAGTTTGCCATAAGGCATGTAGTGGGCTCGTGAAATGCCGCGTTCAGCGCAGTGTCTCCCAATTTCGTTCGACTTTCGACCAAAATACCCAGCCACTGGAACAATCCACCCGCCAAACCGCATCCCAGCAGGCAAAAACTTCCAGTCGGTGGAAGAATCCTCCCGATACAAGCCCCTCCACCGTCCAAAAACCTCCAGTCACTGGAAGAATCATCCCACCAAACTGCATCTCAGCGGGCAAAACCCTCCAGTCACTGGAAGAATCAGGACGGACAGCTACCCCGTGCTGCACTAATCCTTCCAGCGAATGGGAAAAATGGACGGTGAAACGCAACAGAGCGCAAATCAGGCGCAATTGAACCTGTGACTACAGTGCGGCTTTAATGTCTTGCGCCAAACGGGCGTTCCACATGGCACCCGTAGCGCTCATCACCGCGTTTGCACCAGCCTCACGGTACGCCTTGTAATCTTCCGGACGAATCACACCGCCCACGCCAACGATCGCAAAATCAAGACCCAGCTTCTCGCGAATCGCATTCAGGCGGCCAACCATATCGAGACCTGCACCACGAATCGCATTGCCACATACGCCCGAACGGTCACGCCCCGCGCCTGGCAATGCCTGATTGCCGTTCGCATCCACCAGCTTCGCGGAGATTGTGTTAATGGTGGAGAAACCCTGCACCGCGCCATGGCCGGCGGTTTCCTTCACCATGATTTCCAGATCGGCATCATTCGGAATGTATGCGAGCTTCACGATCAGCGGACGATCGCCGATTTCGTTCTTCACCGCTTCCGTAATCTCGCCGACCAAATGCGGATCGTGGCACAACAGACGATTATGTCCCTCATTCGGGCAGCTGGTGTTCATTTCCATCAGGCCAGCGCCAGTTTCGGCAACCAAATGCGCGGTGGTGACATGATCGGCGATATACGCTTCACGATCCATGCCCTCCACGCGGGAGCCTTGGAAGCTCGGCACCAGCAGCTGGCCGTCACCGGCTGCGGCGATTGCCTTCTGCATGTCCGGCTGCCATTCGTCGGGATCACGGGAGGGAACGCCGAAACTGTTGGAAATCGAAATCGGAAGCTCATAACGGGTATCGGCAAGCACACCCTCGTCAAGTTCGGCACTGCCCGGAACCAGCGAACCATCGGCATTCCGCGGATGCACGGCCAGCACGTTCGGGAACGCATTGCAGCCCCATGCGCGGGAACGAACCGTCTTGTATACCGCCAGATCGAAGCCCATACGGAAAGCGGCCGTGGTGAAACGCTCATTCAGCAGCGGACCAGCTGGAATACCGAACGGCAGATTCACACGAAAACCAAGGAATTCCTGCGCTTGAGCGGCCTGAATGGTCTGAACGCCCTGAACCTCACTGGAGGAATCGGACGCAACCTCAGCAACAACAGACGTGACCGATCCCGCAGAATCGGACGCATCAGCCCGCAACACTTCGGCAAACGCGCCGAACGGCCCTTGCAAATAGTTGTCTTCATACGTGCGATTGACATCATAAAACGGCGCAAAACCCTGGCTCATTTTTCTCTCCGAAAGCTACGAAAGCACGAAACAATAAGCCCACCATAGCGCGTCTCATATGCAAAACCCGCGCAAATCTCACATAATCAGCAATCCCAACGTCCCAATCCTTCCAGTCACTGGAGGAATCCGGACAATATGAGTCCCCTAATCGTCCCAAAACCTCCACCCAGTGGAGGAATCACCCCGCTACGGACCGTCTCAAAGTCCAAAAACATCCACCTACTGGAAGAATCCTCCCGCTCACGCATCACATAACATCCCAATCCTTCCAGTCACTGGAAGAATCCTCCCGCGAACAATCATCCCGACGTCCCAATTCTTCCACCCACTGGAAAAATCCTCCCGCAAACAGCCCGCGCAACAACGCAAGCGGGGGTGTTCCTTCCACCCACTGGAGGAATCACCCCGCAAACAGCCCGCGCACCTAGCCAGCCGCCAACTCAGATAATGCCACGATCGGCAAGCGGGCCCTGCCAATCCGGATATTCGCCTTCGCGCGCAGAGGCGATCGTCTGCTCCGGTTCGCGCTTGATCGGCAGCGTCTTCGGCTTGAACGGGAACTTTTCGGCACGCATCTTCTCGTACGCCACGATATCGTCTTCATACTGCAACGTCAGATCGATATCGTCATAGCCGTTCATCAGGC
>OLRU01002594.1_pt1 | contig 12565 bp, 18 predicted proteins | sample 1672961 | NCBI WGS metagenome assembly OLRU01 (sample SAMEA3136741, study PRJEB25190) | human gut metagenome | biome: human gut; feature: human-associated habitat; material: faeces | place: Austria | collected 2013 | reverse complement strand
GAATATCTCTTCGTGGAAATGTCAGCTACATGGAATGGAATGATACGTATATTCTGTTGTCCTTATCAACTGCCTGGTCACCGCTTTACGAATCATATCAGGCAATCGCTGCAGCATATCATCTTTCCTTTGTGATGCAGAGCATGGAACCTGGAGAACGGATCTACTACAACACAGATGCCGCTCACATTTTCTTTCCTGACCGGTACTGTATCCGCTTATATGAAGAAAGCCTGGTAACTCCATCCGGTATCACCATCGGGGAAAAGCTGGAAGACGGAGAACCGTTTGCATCCGAACAGGATGTAATAAATCGGTTCCGGGACTGCGGATATCCGGCAGACACACTAAAAGAATTACGACTTATGCTGGATGAGGATGACATCACCATATTTGAATTTACAAATCCTTATCTTAGCAAGCATACAGAAATCGGAGGAAAATGTGCATGAAACTTTATATCTTAACCAGTTACAACATTATCAGATTTAAAGGAGGAACACCATGACTGATTTGGAACTGGATGTCTGGAATGCATGGCTCAGGGAACGTCAGGAACATCTGGAAGAAACCCTGTCCAATATCTCACCATCGGAAGAACCCTGCAGATATTACCTGCTAACCGGATATATTCAGGGAATGCTAGAAGCTCTTACCATGCTTACGACTGTTGAGGATGGGAAACGCTTCAAGATCAAACTGGAGCAATTTCGCCAGAAGCTGCTCCTCTCTGGAGATTACGATGCTGCCGGTAACTATAAACCGACAGCGAAGAAAACTGCTGTTTAAAGACTTCGAGCCGCCCAATCGGACGGCTCTTTTTATGCCCGGAAACGGTATCCTACACCACGTATCGTTTCTATGTAGTACGGTTCTTCCAGATTTTCTTCTATTTTCTTTCTCAGATTCTTGACTAACCCATATACTGCTTTTTTTATCTCTTCCTTTAAATCCGGTTGACGGATTTCCTTAAAATTTATGATTTTCGTGACACGTGTCAAATCCTGTTTCACTTCTATATCAAGTTTTTCAATTCCCCAAATGTCTTTTGCTATCTCATTTACGTCTGTCTCTTTTAAACGAACCAGATAATCTATCAGATGCTCTACATACAACAATGTTTTTGCCTGTACAATTCCTTTTCCACCATTCGTTTTTTTATAGGACTCCGTTAATGGCAATCCCTGTTTCATAAGCCAGATTTTCATTTGTTGAATCCATTTTGTTTTATCACAGTCCAAGAAACTCTCTGGTTTATTCCTTTGCTTATACTCTTCTTCCTCTGGAGCTCCTTTCATATTTTCAAACAACTGTCGCATAATCTGCATAACTACATCATCTATGTTTCTTAATTGTTCTTTGTGCTTATTTTTTTTATTTTTCCAGTACTTTCCATTTGTAAATATCAATATAAAAAATCAAAGATTTTCCAATAAAAATTCACTTTTATTTTTTATCCATCAACCTCTCACCTACTATCATAGATATTGCAATAAACGTCAATGTCAATCCAATTATCGCTATATCTGTCTTTTTCTGCATAGAAAATAGTGCAAGACTGACACAGTATAATATAAATATATTTTTTTTTAATTTTTGACCATAATATTGTTTTTCATTAATATCTAGTCTTTTATTTGGATTTTCAACTGGCTTTCGCTTCAAAATATAACTCGATGATTGTATTATCATTATCCACATAACAATCATACTAAAATCAAACCATTTTACACTTAAGAGTATTCCACAAATAAAAATACTTGATCCTAAAAAACATGACCGATATCTCTTAAAATGAAATCCTCCACAATATGATCTTACACTTCCAAGTACAAAAATGAGAATTACAAACTCCTCCATCATATGAAAATGGATTGCAAATAACATATTTACACTCATACATATTATTAATTCAATTCCCACTTGAAAACCATATTTCAAAATATTATACTCTGCTTCATCGTATCTACTATTATTAATCACATAACTGGTTAATTTCTCCGCCAAATAGCACATTAGAATTTTCTCAATTGTTTAAGTTCATCAGGAGCTTCTGGTTGATGAAATATAAATACACAACTTCGATTTGCCGACACCACTGTTATTAATAGTGCAAATGCTCCTAGTACATTTGCCATATTAGCTTTCAATAATAATTTTTTCATTTTTTCTCTCATACTTTTACCTCCAATACTCCTTACTTTATTGAGAAACAATATGTTTTCATCGTACCATATATTTGTTTTAAATTTTTTTCATGTAACAATTCCTTAATTTAACGTAACTTTCTCCAACAAAAAAGATGGACGAAATATTTTTCCTCTTCCATCCATCTATTGTCACGCGTCAAATTAATATTCCTACCTACTGTACATATACCGCAGATTAAATTTAACTTCCTTCATATTGTACCTACTCTAACGTGCTGTTTTTTACGGCACGTTTTTATCTGTCCTATTGACCATTCCCCTCTTATCATTTATAGTCAATTCTGTCACTAAAAAACAAAAAAGAGAAGAAACAGCCCCGACCAAAGTTCGTTCCTTCTCCATACCATACAATGAGTGCTGCAAGCAGGTCTTACAGGATCTATGTCCTAATGTTTTACGCCTGTCTCGTAAGCAGTCATCTCAATGCAACTACCATAAGCGTTGCTGACTTCTACAAGCAGCTCTGTGCCATTCTTGGTGTTTCCGATAAAGGTGGCAAAACCGGTATGTTCCAGGCAATACAACAACAAATCACATATCTATATAAGGAAAAGCGCCAGCCGCTACTTCTTGCTATCGATGAGGCTCAATATCTTGGAACTGATATCTTGAACGACATCAAAATGCTCATGAACTACGGATATGACTCCGTGAATTACTTTACCCTTATTCTTTGCGGTGAATCCCATCTGAACGACACACTTCGCAAACCAGTTCACGAAGCATTAAGACAGCGCATCACCGTTCACTACAATTACGCCGGATTAAGCGATGAAGAAGTATCCAAGTACATTCTTCACGAACTCAACCTTGCCGGAGCCGCCGATTCCATCATTGACCCTGCAGCGCTTGCCGCTACCCATAGTTTTACCCAGGGCAATCCCCGTTTGATTGATAACCTGATGACGGATGCTCTTACTCTCGGCTCTCAACAGAATAAACAGATCATTGATGCTGAAATCATCCGTGCTGCAGTAGATAATCAGGGATTATACTGATGAAGTTTTCAATATACATATCATAAGGCTGTGGCATATGTCATAGCCTTGTTTCAAAAGCAGTTCATCTGCCTCTCAAACAAATCTACAACACTGTGCGGTCGTACCGCTGACAGCTTGCGGTCACCTCCCGGACTGCACAGTCGGGAAGGTGTTTCCACAGAATTTAAAGTGCGGTTTACACCTCCCACAGTGTGCCGTCGGACATCTATAATCTACATTATTTTTTCAATTAAAACAGCTATAACCACAAAGTAATTATCATCATTCTCTAAACTCAAAAAACCATTATATTTATCTACTATTCTTTGCATTAATTTTATTCCCATCCCATGATTTGTTTTATTCATCTTGGTAGAAATGTAATTACCTTTTCGATCCTTTTTTATTATTCCATCATATGTATTTTTCACTCCTATAGTTAGTTTTCCTTTACTATATATAATAGAAGTATTTATAATTTTCTTTTCGGCTTTTTTTGTAGCTTCATACGCATTATCCAACATATTTCCCAAAAGGATGCATAAATCAACATCCTCAAAATTCATCGCTTCTGGCACCACTATTCTATCTTCGTGTTTAATATTTTCTTTACATGCTATTAAATATTTTGAATTCATCATCGCATCAATCACGAAATTCCCACAATTAACTAGTGACTTTTCTTTTTCATAATAAATATTCAACTTATCTAAATACTGTACTATTTCTTCACACTGCTCTCCATATGCCATACCCTGAATTACTAAAAAATGTTTTCTATAATCATGTATGATATTTCTTGAAATCAAAGATTCTTCTTTCATCCTCATCTCTTCTGAAAACAATCTTATATTCTGTTCATAAATTACATTTTGCTGTTTCAATAAGAATTCCCTCGATAATAAATCATATATCTTAAAAATCCCCAAATTTAAAGGCAAAAACAAACAGCTTGATAACATCGCACCAAAAACCACCCCATTTTCTGGTCTTTTCTCTACCAAATAATATATAAAGTAAATTATCCCTATACAACAAACTGGCATAAAGGTAAGTAGCCACCAATATCCTGGCAATTCTCTGTCCACATCTTTTAATATATATTGGGATACTATATATTTAATTACTTCTATAATTGAAAGAGTCAATAATTTTGAAGCTATTGCTCCTTGTATTGCAGGTTCAACAAAATATATATGTGACATTCTTGCCGAATATTCAACAATTGCCTCTGATATCGCCCAAATAGCAATTAAAGAAAAAGTAGTCATTATCTTCTCTCGAACTTTTCCATGATATCCTACCATACATATATAAAACACATAAATCACATTAAGTAAAAGATTTTTCCAAGGCATTCCTGTATCATTTTCTAAAATAATAGTCACAATAAGATTTAATTCCCAAAATAACCATTGGTGCTTTAACATTTTATTAATTAGTAATATTTCTAAATATTCTTTAATAATCAATAAAGACATTAACCCCAAAATTAATGTGAAAACAATTTTAATCATTAAAAATATCCTTTCGAATAAACCTGCTGTATTGCTCTCTGATTTTCTTATGCTGATCTTCACTCACTGGAATCCGTTGACCATCAGTTAATTCTACCCTACTAAGTATTCCTATTATAGTTATAAATGACAATACAGAAATTGACATATTACATATCAAATCTAATTTATAATTCACTATAGAATTTATATCTTCGTTAACTCTTTGATTTAAATATGCCGGATCTTTGTCATCAAAAAAAGAGAGTCTAATTCTTTTAATATGTTTTAAAACGTAATAATTTATGTAAAAAACTAAATTAGCCTGTGTCTGATAATATCGCATTACATTCCAATAATTAAACATTATTTCCCAAATTATCAATCCTGCTAAAACTAACATATACTTTAAAATCAGATTCCAATTCACACCAGTAACCAAAACATTAATATATAATCCTGATATATACATAGAACTCAATGAAGTTATAAGAAATAAAATTTTCAAAGTCCACACTTTCAAAATATCCCATTTATACTTTTTTATTGCTCTTTTTACAAGTCGACTTTCTTTACTATTGTTCAAAATTACCTCCACTACACCTATGACTCGAAATTATCCTTCTTATTTAAAATACTGTGACTTTCTGACAGATTTTCATTTTCTTTAATATCAGTCCTGTTAATTATAACTATCATTTTTTTGTAAATTCAAAACAAAACACTTCTTATTGCTTAACACTTTTTTCTAAATATTATAATTACATTTCAATAGTCATTTAATATGCGCCCTCTATCGAGGGCGCACATTTTTAACCTTTATAAGTCCAACATAAGTAAAGCCCACAAAAATCACAAGGATCAACGAAACAACCTATTGGTGATGCACCTGCACTCATTACATTTGGTTTATTTACCCATTTCATTTTTTCACCTCCTCCCTACTCGCCATAATTTTTACGGAAATGCTTTTTGACTACAAGCAACTGGTTGACAAGGTTTTGTAGCACATATTATTATGGCACAAATTTTTTGATGAAAAATATGGTTTAATATTATTTCTTTTATCTATCCCTACTTGCTTTAATGAATCTACGAATTCCGGAACATACTTAATATTTTCTTTCTGTATATTCACTCTAATCACCACTTCTAGATTTTCATTAGCTTGCAAAAGATTATTAATGATTCCTCTATAATGCATAGATTTAATAACATTAAACTCATCAAAATTCTTAGGAATTATAAAACCTCCTTCCATTAATTGATTAATTATTGCGTTTGGAAGTTCTGCTAACTCTTTCATCGAATCTAATTTTTTAAAATCACATTTATCAAAATTATCTCTATACTCCTCATCAACACTAGCATACCCACCCGTCAATGCGTTATATAGAAATAATTTGCCCGATAATTCTACTTTTTGATTGTACCTTGAAAATTTTAACTCTTGTAATCCACTTTCCATTTGCTTTTCCTCCTATTTTTTTGTATATACCAACAACTCCAAACTCTCTGTATGGTATATACAATTTTTGTAAGTATAATAATATAACATAATCCTACTGTTTTTTTTCACATGTAAAAAAACAGTAGAATTATGTTATATTTTCTCTCTTGATAAAAAAATCCCCCATGAATCTATATGCTCATTACATATAATAATTTGATTCACTCTATATTTTCGATAAATTCTAAAGCTTTATTTATAAACTAGAATATTTAGTCCTATAAAACCAATATCTTATTCATGCTCAAAAAAGAATGGCATAGCAATTAAACTACTACGCCATAAAACTCTAACTCCCTTAAATTTCTTCACCCATCACAAGCTTTTTTAATTTATATTGATCCGCAAACGATTCGCACCACTCAATAAATGAAATATCATTCTTCGAGTCTAATATATCAAGCCATTATACATATTTCATATATAATAAATTTTATATTAACATAAAATTATTATATCTTATCTTTTGCTTATTTTATAAATTTTTCATCCTCTTTAATATCTCTTGATAAAACATCTCCTTATTATCAGCTCTTTTCAAATTTTCAATTACTTGTCCATCTTTTAAAAAGATAATCCTTTTACAAAAACTAGCAATCATAGGATCGTGAGTTACCAAAAGAATTGTTTTTCCCATTTCTCCATTTATGCTTTCCAAAGTACGCATTACAACTTCTGAAGAATTTGAATCCAAATTTCCAGTAGGTTCGTCTGCTAAAATAATTTGAGGATTATTAATTAATGCTCTGCAAATGGCAACCCTTTGTTTTTCTCCACCAGATAACTCATATGGTTTTTTATTTAGCAATTTATTAATATTAAATTTTTTTGTTAGATTTTCACAAATTTTCTTGCTTTCCTCTATTTCTGCTTCATCTAATATTCGTGGAAGCAAAATATTATCTTTTATCGATAAACTGTCCATAAGACAAAAGTCCTGAAAAATAAAAGAAAGTTCTGTTCGTCTGATTTTTGCCAGTTCTGTTCCATATATTTCTTTTGTATCTTTTCCTTTATAAAACACCGTTCCTTTTTCAGGTTTATCAAGCATCCCTAGAACTTTTAATAATGTTGTTTTTCCACATCCTGAACGTCCCATAATACCAACAAATTCTTTGGGTTCTATCTGAAAAGAAATATTTTCTAATACAGGACAACTCACTTCTTCCCCCTTACTCGATATATAATTATAACCTTTTTCCAAATGATCTACTGCTAAAATGTTTTGATATTCTACCGGCTTCATCTTTACTCCTCTCTTTCAATTCTTATAATATTTCTAATTCCAAAACAAATACTAATAAAAAGAAAAAGAAATATAATTCCAGTTATCGTCCCCATTAATTTCACCGCATATTGCTTGATCCATTCTAGCGATAATTTCTTTAAATATACCTCTGTCCCCATAAAAATAGTTGAAATTACTACTCCAAATATAATTGGAATTCCTCCTGTCCAAAAACTTTCTTTCATAATACTTTTTCTTATATTTCTATGCGTCATGCCTCCTTGAGAATAAAATATATATTTCCCTTTCTGTTCTGGGAAATCACATTCCATCTTAATGCTTAAAACAAAAAAGGAACATATTAAAAGAACGAATATATTAATAATTGCCGCCGATACATTAATAATTTTTGTTTTACTTATTTGTAACAATAAATTTTTTTTCTCGTAAACGATTCCGCTCCCATTTGTATAAGCACATATTTCTTCAATAACCTTCTCATAATTTTTCGGTATCTGCACCATAACTATAAGGTTGGGACCCTCAACCCTATTACATACCTTTTGATAATATGAATCTGAGAACACAATAATATGTTCCGAAATTTTATTTCCAAACACGCCTGTAAGAATTTTTTCTTCTTCTCCTACAATATTAAAAGATGTATCAAATTTGTTACTTGGCGTAGGGACTCCAGTTATATACTGCCATAGATCATCCTTTGCTTCCCCCATATAAATTCTTGGTTTCTTTGTACCAAAATCAATTCCCAAATAATTTCTTTCTGATCTTTCTCTCTGATAAACAACATATATTTCATTGTCTTTCAAATCTAATGATTCTTTTGTCCATTTTTCATATGCTGAAGCAGAAATTCCCATATGCTCCCCTTGATCAGTTGTTGTCACTCTAATACAAGGTTGTTTTTTTACTTTTATCTCATACTTTTGTTTCAGTTCGTCTATAAATGCTATATCTTTGTCACTTGCCATCCATACTACATCATAAGGATAATTCTGTGGTTCATTAACCGGAATATTATCGAATATAACTATAGAAAACCCATATAATGTAACTATAATAAATTCAGTAATTATAAAAGACATATTAATATTATAAAAAAATCTATGATACCAATTATCTAACCATGTAATTTTTTTATAATATTTATTTTCCTTTTTTCTTAGATAGCACAAATAATATGCCCCTATAGAAATCATTCCCAACAGTATTCCAATACTCAACAAAATTAACGGTATCCCTTTTGAAACTTTTCCCCAATAAAACCATAAACTAATATACGCAAGAAACATAAATGTCATTCCTAGAATAAACACTTTAGGTCTTGTTTTTACAGGTTTTCCACTTTTTTTCCCACAAGACAATAGAGAATCCATCCCCAAGCAAGAGATTGCTTCATCAAACACAATAAACAAAAGTCCGAAAACACAAAAACCGATAATTATAGTCATCCGGAAAGGCGAAAATCCATAATTTATCTCTGTAAAAATTATATTTGCAAAGATTTTTTCCAGTTCAATCTTTATAATTTCAGATAATATTGCCCCAAACAATATTCCGCCTAATATAGAAATCACAACAATTCCTAAATATTCACATCCAATAAATATGTACTTATGCCGTTTCTGAATTCCCATTACATCTAGCAAAACATAATCATAAGATCTTTTTCGTATATACGAAAAAATAATCAGAATCATCATAAAAACCAGAAGAAGGTAAGTTATTGAAAAATCAAAAAAGCTATAACTTTCTTCCGCATTACCTGTTATCTGTCCATCAATTATCCACTGTAAACAATCACTTAAAGAATTTGATAAAAAGATAATTGTGACCATGAATATACCACATATTAGTACAAGTATATAATCTTTCCAATGATTTTTTAAACCACCAAAAAAAACTTTTTTCACGGTAATCCCCTCCCCTGTTCTTTTACTAATTTAGCATTTTAATAATATTTTCTCTGAATTAGTATAATATGTATAATTCTGGTTATTCATCTATAATTATAAACATATCTTCAATTGTGACATTAAATACTTTTGCAATTTTCGCTGCTAACACTAATGATGGATTATAGTGTCCATTTTCTAAATGACCTATTGTTTCTCTTCTCACTCCAACTAATTGAGCCAACTCCGTTTGACTCATCTTATTTTGTTCTCTAAACTCTTTAATATTTGTTATTATCATATATGTCTTCAACACTCTTTCGTTCTTGTTTTCCGTACCATGCTAACATTACAATAAAAAACAAAAGCGCTATTAAAAATATTATTCCAAATCCTCTGATAATTGAAATTCTTATCGCACTAGTTATCGCACTAGATATATTATATTTTTCCAATATTGTAATTAGAATAATCATCACACTATTTAAAATAATCTCCAATATAAACGCTCTAGTTGCTGATTTTCTTATATTCAACCAAAATAATTCATCAGCTGGCATATTTCTATATGTAAAAAATATGAAATATATCAAGAACAATTGCAACATAAAATCTCCTGTATTAATACCTATCACTCCCACTATTCCTAACCATCCAAGATAGGATATCGGATTACTTCTTTTTTTCATATTAATCTCCTCCTTGTTATATATTTATAACATTTATTGTTATAAATATATAACAAGGAGGAGATTCTGTCAATAGAGTTTATATATATCCATATCCCACTATCACTATTGCCACCATATTGCTTGTATTTCCTTCAATCGTATTCACTCGTCCATTCGCTACATTCACAACAATCCCTACATGGTCCACCTGTCCATCCTTATTCCAATCAAAAAAGATAAAGTCTCCTGCGGATGGTGTATAGCCTTTTCCTTTCCATCTTCCTTGTCCCTGAAACCAACTTGCTCCTACAGCACAGCTTGAAAACTTCAATACTTGTCCAGATGTAACCATTCCACTTTGTTCTGCACACCATGATGCAAAACAGGCACACCATTCTACCCGGCTTTCAAATCCATACCAGCTCCAGAACTTCTGACCACCACTGTTTCCAAGCTGCCCCATTGCAACCGATACGATCTGCTGATTTCCAAACAAACCAGCAAACAGGCTGCCACCGGAATAATACCGCATCACATGGGGAACGTATTGGGGATCTCCGTAACTGCTCCATCCATGCGAAGCTGCCTGTTCCTGTGAAAATTGTAAAGCATTGGCTTCTGTGTATCCGCCTCTTTGCAGCGCCCATCCTATGTATCCGTTTCCATAGTTATATCCCTGTCATGCAAGTTTTAACTTATCCATATCCTGTGGGCTGCTGCATCCTGCCTGACTGATACAGTCTGCAAAGGTCTGCACTCCCACCTCTATCGAATAATTCGGATCGGTAATAGAACCGGGACTGCGTGAGAATCTTGTATTATACGGACTTTCCGAACACTGCATCGGGTCTGTTCCCCTGCCTCCAGATTCCTGCATCATGATGGCCTGAATCGTAGATACATATTCCAGGATAGTAGCCGTGTCGCTGTGATAACTCCCTGCGGTTCTGCATGATTGCTTCATTGAGGTGGGCTTCTTTCCTGTCAAGCACTTTTTCTTCCATACGTTCCAGCCCATCTTCAATTTTCTGAAGGAAGCTCATATCCTTCTCAATCAGATGATTAAAAAAGGCAAGCAGAAAATCCTGAATAGAGAACCCCTCATATAGTTCTTCCCGAATCTGTTCCACCATGTTCGGCAGTTTTGCATCATCACTCACAAACCACAGCATGTTCTGATACAGCAGGAATCCAAAAAGGAACGGCTTCTGCCTGTGCCCATCTGTCAACGGTGACCGGATAATTCCCTGAATACAATTATGAAAGAACTCTACTTTGCAGTATTTCTCACAGTTCAGACTGTGAAGCAGCTCCTTTTTACAGGGATGCAGGATTTCACTTGCTTCAAATTCCTTTAGTGTTGCTGCCAGTATCAGACACGTATTCTCTTGCTGGTTTTCTGTTCCATCCCAGCCCATTTTTCTCTGTATCGGTTCTTCCTGTATGGTTCCCATCCGGGTATCCAGTATATATTGTTTCATCACCGTCACCTCTCGTTCATTTTCTCTCCAAATAGCACAAGAGCGGAGGAGCATTTCTTCGCTCCCCCGCTCACCTGTATCTTCGCATTAGCCTTCAATGGCAATGTATTTCTTTTCTTCTACTGCCGGTTTATCTTTCTTCGGAACAAGCAGTTTCAGAATACCATGTTTAAACTCTCCTTTGATATCCGCTTCCGTAACATTCTCTCCTACATAGAAGGAACGCTCGCAGGCTCCGGCATAACGCTCCCTGCGGATATATTTTCCGGATTTCTTCTCCTGCTCATCCTTGTCCAGGCCTTTCGCCGCACTGACGGTCATATAACCGTTGTCCAGTGAAACCTTGATCTCGTCTTTCTTGAATCCCGGAAGATCCATTTCCAGTTCAAAGCCAGAATCTGTCTCTTTAATATCAGTCTTCATCAGGCGTTTTGCATTGTGTCCGTACAGTTTTCTTTCTGTCTTTCTCAGATCTCTATCATCAAAGAATGGAAAATCACTCATAAAATCATCAAACAAATTTTCTCCAAAAATACTAGGCATTAACATAAGTCATTCCTCCTTTTTATGAACCTGTCATGTCAGTCGGTCTTCCTTTGGAAGTCCGGCAGATTGAACATCTATGTCATGAATACATTATCCTTCAATGGCAATGTATTTCTTATTTTCCACAGCCTTCTGCTCTTCTTTTTTCGGAACCAGCATCTTCAATGTACCGTTTTCAAATTTGGCTTTGATATCTTCTTCAGTTACCGCATCACCAACATAAAAGCTTCTGCTGCAGGAACCAGTGTAACGTTCACGACGGATGTACTGTCCTTTATCATTTTTCTCTTCCTTCTTGGAATCTGAAGTGGCACTGATTGTCAGATAACCATCCTTCAATGCTGCCTTTACATCTTCCTTTTTTACTCCCGGAAGGTTCATTGTAATCTCATATCCATGTTCGGTATCCTTCACATCCGTCTTCATCAAACCATTTGACTCCGCTTCATTTTTTACGAATGGATAATCAAAAAAATCATCAAATAAGTTTTCTCCAAAAATACTAGGCATTAACATAAGTCATCTCT
>OLRU01002593.1_pt1 | contig 12566 bp, 9 predicted proteins | sample 1672961 | NCBI WGS metagenome assembly OLRU01 (sample SAMEA3136741, study PRJEB25190) | human gut metagenome | biome: human gut; feature: human-associated habitat; material: faeces | place: Austria | collected 2013 | reverse complement strand
GCTCAATATGGCCGGAACATACCTGCTTGAAATGATAATATTATTTCTCAATAAATTTAAAACAGCTTCTAAGTAGTAATCTTTCATTCGGAAGCTCATGAAAAAAATACTTGGAACGCTACTGATACTCACAAATATCGTGATATTCTCCGGTTGTACTTTTATTAACGAAGAAGAAAAATTCAATCCGGTCGCTTTGAAAATCGAAAGTACAGATTTGGCACAAACGACTCGAGACGAATATACGATACCGGCGGGAGGAGGGCAGCTAACTGTTTATAGTGCAGAAGAAAAAAATCCTTTTTGCCTCGTCAACTGGTTCGAAGTAAACGGTGTGGAATGCTACCTGAACGGAGTAGAAAATGATTTATACAACGACAGGGCAGACTATTCCTACGACTGGGGAGAAATTATCATCTCATCGGCCACTCTACCGGTCAAAAACAATATTACAATTCGTCCGAATCTTTCCGGGAAAGAGAGGAAAATTCGCATAGGACTCAACTGTTTCAAATACGATTATAGAATTCTGGATATAATCCAACGTTCTAATGAAAGCAAACCTTAACGAGCTTTACAAAATCGAGTTACGATGAAGATAGTCTATTGAGAAAGCCATGATACCGAAAGTAATCGAACAATTACCGAGGACATTTTTGCCTCTTACAGAATCTCCTGCTCGAATTTCCGGCACTCCACCGACGAAAATCGAAGAAAAGAAACAAGATAGATACATGTTTGTAACGCTTCTGTAACATCAATATCGTTTCTTTGCGACTGAAAAAACAGGCAAATTGGACATTATGGAAACGTTCTATCTGATCATCGTTATTTTTATCTTTCTCATCGCCATTTTCGATTTATCGGTGGGAGTCAGTAACGATGCCGTCAACTTCCTCAATTCGGCTATCGGGGCAAAAGCAGCCTCCTTCAAAGTAATTATGGCGGTCGCCGCAATAGGAATCTTTGTAGGAGCCTCCATGTCGAACGGTATGATGGATATCGCACGGCATGGGATATATCAGCCCCAATATTTCTACATGAACGAAATCATGAGTATCTTGTTGGCGGTCATGCTCACAGATGTAGTTTTACTCGACATATTTAATACGATGGGACTTCCCACATCGACCACCGTATCGATGATATTCGCATTGTTAGGCGGCACATTTGCTTTGGCTATCGTGAAAACGATAAATAGCGCAGGAGCCTTGCAAATGGGAGACCTCATCAATACAGACAAAGCTCTGCAAGTAATCGTAGCCATTTTCGTATCCGTAGCCATCGCCTTCTTCTTTGGTGTTTTGGTACAATACATCGCCCGCTTGATTTTCAAATTCAATTACCAGAAACAGTTAAAATACTTCGGTGCGCTGTTCGGCGGATTCGCGGCTACCTCCATCATCTATTTCATACTTATCAAGGGATTAAAAGAGTCCACGCTGATGACTCCCGAAAACCGCCAATGGATTCACGACAACACACAAATACTTTTAGGCTGTTGCTTCCTATGCACGACAATACTCATGCAAGTACTCATGTGGTGTCGCATAAACATTTTGAAAATAGTCGTCTTGTTGGGAACTTTTGCTCTGGCATTAGCTTTTGCGGGAAATGACTTAGTCAACTTTATCGGTATGCCTTTGGCCGGTTATTCGACCTACCACGACTACATCGCCAACAGCAACGGCGTCAGTCCCGATCAGTACTTGATGACCTCTCTTCTCGATTCGGCTTCAACGCCTTCCATATTCCTCATCGGTTCAGGTATAATTATGGTTGTCGCCCTGCTCACCTCCAAAAAAGCACATAACGTAATCAAAACCTCTCTCGACCTATCCCGCCAAGAAGCCGGAGAAGAAAGTTTCGGGACTTCTCCCATCGCTCGTAAATTGGTGCGCATGACAACAAATACATCTTCTTTTATTGTCAATAACATACCGCCCAAAGCCAGAACTTGGCTCAACGCCCGATTCGACAAAGACGAAGTCATACTCGAACACGGTGCAGCATTCGACTTAATTAGAGCCTCGGTAAATTTGGTGCTTGCCAGCTTGTTGATCGCATTGGGAACCTCGTTGAAACTACCCCTATCCACTACCTATGTCACCTTTATGGTTGCTATGGGTACGTCTCTTGCCGACAAGGCTTGGGGACGCGATAGTGCCGTTTACCGTATCACCGGAGTCATCTCCGTTATCGGAGGTTGGTTTCTCACGGCCGGAGCCGCTTTTTTGATTTGTTTTACAGTGACGATGATTGTCTATTTCGGAGGTAGTATCGCTATTATCCTGTTGGGAGCATTAGCCGCTTATATGCTCATACACAGCCAAATATCATACAATAAAAAACTAAAACAAGAAAAAAACAGCTCGCTGGCACAACAGATGGTCGCCAACAAAGACAAGCAAGAAGCACTTGTCTTATTGAGAAAATTCAGCCGGGAAGAATTCGCCAAAGTCCTCGAATGGAGTGCCGACCTATATCATCGCGTCACCACCGGTTTCCTCAACGAAAGTTACAGAACCCTGCGCAAAGCGATGGGCGATATAGAAACGGAACGGCGATACTTCAAACAAGTAAAACGGTTGGGAACCATAGGAGTCTCCCACTTGAATGACAAAGTAGGATTAGAAAAAGGTCTCTATTATTTTCAAGGGAACGATTTCTCTTACGACATTATCCACTCCATAAAAAGAACCTGCGAACCTTGTTTGGAACATACCGACAATAATTTCAATCCTTTGGAGCAAAGTCAGAAAGACAGCTTTGGAGAGATAGCGCAATCGATCGTATCGTTCTTGGAGGAAAGCCGGCAATCGATCGAAAAAGATGCGTTCGGAGATCTTGCCGCCCTCTACAATCAAGGGAATATACTCATCAATCAATTAGGTGTACTCAAACGGGAAGAAATACGTCACATGCGGGAACAAGTCTCCTACATCAAAGTAGGAATCGTTTACCTCACTGTCATTCAAGAATCCCAAAATGTAGTAGCTTATACGATAAACCTGTTGAAAATGAATCAAAAATTTCAGGAAGGGAATTAACAATCATATAAAGTCTCAATTTGCATCTTTTAATTTTTGAGAACTTGGGTTGCCTTTTGCGGGAGTAAAGGGCAACTCTCTTTTTATAGACAAAAATAGGGCTTATCATTTCTGAATATGCCCTATCGGTTATAACGACTCTGTCGATAATTTAGCAAGGATATGACTCCGTGGTAAATCAGGAGGAGTTATGTTTTTTACCCATCTAACCCCTCTCCTCAGAAACTGTCGTTTCTGAGGTCTCTCCCCTATTGCTAACGCAACTCCCCGAATGCTACGGAACACGGCAAGGGAGAAGGGTAAATGTAATCCTTCTCTTTCGATAAAATAATGTGGCAGAAAGGTATTAAACCTCCTCCTCTGTGTTTTGCACCGCAAAATATAGGGGAGGTGTCCGAAGGACGGAAGGGTTAGTTCTACAAAGATACTATATGCCATCTTTTCAACCCCTCTCCTCGTCGCTATCGCTCCTCTGTCTCTCCCCTATATTTCCCCTACGGAAACACAGGGGAGAAGTGTTAGTACCTTCGATAACAGGAACAGAGAGGTATGTGTCTCCCTCCTCCTCTGTGTGGAGCAGCCAATAGGGGAGGTGGCACGCAGTGACGGAGGGGTTAAAATCCGCAACAGAGGAATCGTATCAACCTCATCGATGAGTCCGAAATGTGATTATTGCCAAAGAATTCATCTCTAAAATTCAAGTCTATCCCCACGGGGGCTACCGAATCTTACGCTTCGATTTCGTTTTATTTTTCTTCATGAGGAACGATACGAATCCCCACGTCGGAGATACCTCTGATACGATCGTCCCGCATAGCTTGTTGCACAGTGAAGACATGTTCCTTCTCGCCCGAAAAGCGGAAATCGTCATTCAGCAAAACCTCCTGCTGATAATAAGAGCCCCAACCTCCGCCCGACCATCGTCCGAATTCATCGGCCAATTCACAATTTACCGTATCGGTTTTCAAAACTCCGCCCTCGTCGTTGTAAGAAACGAAAAGCCACAAATTTCTATATGTATAATCTCCGTTATGCCGCAGAGACAAATAGACATCATACCGGTTCACGGTATCGGGAACTTCCGGCGTAAACCGCTGCACGTCCCGTTTGAACCAGCCGTTTTTAGGGAGGGTATTAAACTCGTTATACACATCGGTTCGCCCGCAGGAGACCGCACCTCCCAGCAAGAGACAAACGATACCTGTATTTACCAAGTTCCTCCACATACCCCATCTATTCTTTCTTATCGGAAGCGGCAGGTTTAGACGAAATGTTTTCACTACCGTTACGAGCAGCCGCCGTATGGTTGCCATTATCATTTCCTCCCTTTTTATTCCCATCGCGGGAGGCCTTGTTCTGATTCCGATTGTTATTATTAGAACGGTTATTGCGCTCGCCCGACTGTTGACGACGGTTGTTATTACCTCCGTTATTATTCCGTTTCTTATTTTTCTTCGCCTTATCGAAGCGAGTCAAACTGTCTTGTCCCACCACGTCTTCGAAATCACGACGTTCGGGAGCACGAGCTCCGGCTTCCGACTCCAATGTATCGGGCTTTATTCCTTTCTTATTCAAAGCAATTACCTCGAATACCCTATCGGCAGAAATCGTTACCAAATTGGCGGCAATAGACTTATCGGTCGAATAAGTCATCTCACGTTTGAAAATATCGGTTTTGAAGTGATAATAGGTATTTATCTTCGTTTCCAACGGAATCTCTCGCGATGGTAACCGCTTCTGGGCTTCCACGTATGCATCGGCCTCATAATTCAAGCAACATTTCAATTTGGCACATTGTCCAGCCAACTTTTGAGGATTGAGGGCTATATCTTGGAAACGGGCAGCACTGGTCGCTACCGAGACAAAGTTGGTCATCCAACCCGAACAGCACAATTGACGACCACAGGGCCCCAAGCCCCCGATACGTCCGGCCTCCTGACGCGCCCCGATCTGCTTCATCTCGATACGCACCCTGAACGCTTCGGCCAACACTTTAATCAACTGGCGAAAATCGACCCGCTCGTCGGCAATGTAATAGAAGATGGCCTTATTACCATCTCCCTGATATTCGACATCGCCGATCTTCATATTCAAATGCAAATCTTCGGCAATCTTACGGGCTCGAATCATCGTATCATGCTCTTTCGCCTTAGCTTCTTCGAATTTTTCCAAGTCATTGGGTTTGGCTTTCCGATAGACACGCTTTAATTCCGGATTATCGATCTTTACATTGTTCTTTTTCATCTGTATCAAGACCAAACGCCCGGTGAGAGTAACCTCACCGATATCATGACCGGGCGAAGCCTCGACAGCGACCAAATCGCCGGGAGCGAGTTTGATATGAGTTGTATTACGGTAATATCCTTTTCGGGTATTTTTGAAACGCACCTCGACCAAATCGGTATCATCGTGCGATTCGGGAATATCGGACAGCCAGTCATAGACTTCCAATTTCGCACCTTTCCGACGACAAGCGCACGGGTCGAGCTGTGTTTTTTCCGACGGATTTATCGTATTGTTATCGTTTGTATTATCCATTTCGAATTTGTCGTTAACAAGAACAAAGCCATAGATCGTACACGAATTTCATTCGGGTAACGCCCTACGGCCTCGTCATTCGTTTTTAAAGTGGAGTGGTATGGCGTCTCCTTGTTATTTGGCGAAACTTACAGCCCGAGTTTCCCGGATAACGGTAATCTTCACCTGACCGGGATAAGTCATCTCGTCTTGAATACGTTTTGCAATTTCAGGCGACAAGTTTTCGGTTTCAGCATCGCCTATCTTGTCGGCTCCGACTATCACTCGCAATTCTCGGCCGGCCTGTATGGCATAAGTCTTCAACACGCCCGGATAAGACAGAGCCAACTGTTCGAGATCGTTCAACCGTTTGATGTAAGCCTCGACGATTTCGCGACGAGCGCCGGGACGAGCTCCCGAAATAGCGTCGCACACTTGTACGATAGGAGCTAACAGACTGGTCATTTCGGTTTCGTCGTGGTGAGCTCCGATAGCATTACAAATGTCTGGCTTTTCCTTATATTTCTCCGCCAACTTCATGCCTAACAATGCATGCGGCAATTCGGGTTCCTCATCGGGCACTTTACCTATATCGTGCAACAAACCGGCCCGACGGGCTTTCTTGGGATTCAAACCGAGTTCCGAAGCCATAACAGCACAAAGGTTCGCCGTTTCACGAGAGTGTTGCAGCAAGTTCTGCCCGTAGGAAGAACGGTATTTCATTTTACCCACCAGACGAATCAATTCGGGATGCAGACCGTGCACTCCTAAATCAATGGCAGTGCGTTTACCGGTCTCGATGATTTCTTCCTCGATCTGTTTACGCACTTTGGCAACCACTTCTTCGATACGTGCCGGGTGAATTCGGCCGTCGGTTACCAACTGATGCAAGGCCAGACGAGCGATTTCACGGCGAACGGGATCAAAAGCCGAAAGCACAATGGCTTCGGGGGTATCGTCCACGATAATTTCCACCCCGGTAGCCGCTTCGAGAGCTCGGATATTACGACCTTCACGCCCGATAATCCGACCCTTGATTTCATCGGATTCGATATGGAATACCGTAACCGAGTTTTCGATAGCCGTTTCGGTCGCTACCCGTTGGATACTTTGTATCACGATACGTTTCGCTTCCTTGTTGGCCGTCATTTTGGCATCGTCCATAATGTCGTTGATATAAGAGGCTGCCTGCGTCTTGGCTTCTTCCTTCAAAGATTCTACCAAACGTTCTTTCGCTTCTTCGGCAGAGATTCCCGAAAGGTGTTCGAGCCGTTCCACTTCGGACTTATGGAGTTTTTCCAGTTCTTGTTTTTTCTTCTCTACCATTTCGAGCTGAGTATCGAGGTTGGCACGAATGGCATCGGTCTCACTTTTCTTCTTTTGCAGGTCTTGTTGCTGCTGGGAAAGCTGCATTTCCCGTTGTTTCAGTTTAGCCTCGGCCGACTGTATCTTGGCATTGCGGGCATTCGCCTGCTTTTCCATTTCGGCTTTCATGTGGATAAACTTCTCTTTCACTTCGAGCAGCTTGTTTTTCTTAATTACTTCGGCTTCTTTTTCAGCCTCTTCCAAAATCGTTTTCGACCGAGTCGCCAGCAGATAGCGGTTCACCAGAAAGACCACAAGTCCCCCTATGACTAAACCGCCAATTACTGAAAAAATCAATAGTATGTAATTCATCTTTTCTAAATTATAGTTATAAAAAAAGCACTACCAACCTGTCCTTTCGAAGGACCTGTCGCAGTGCAGGAATTATCTCTCTTTTCCGTACCGTTATTCTCCGGTATGTCCATCTAATATCTTCGCAGCCTCGGCTTCAAGTTTTCTTAAATCGGCCAGCAAGGTTTTACGGTCTTGTACCATTTCACAGTACAATCGAGCCATCTCTACCGCCACCATCGCCATCATAGATTCCGAATCCATCAATCCGTCTTTATACTTGTCCTTATAAAAAGCCCAACGCTTGTTGAACAAGTCGGCAGCATCTCTCCAATATTTTTCGTCCGCTCCATAATCGACCCGCAAGGCTAACGGGGTTTTCAGATCGGCGATCCTCAGAGTTATTTTTAATTTATCATCGTTCATAGCATCTATTCATTCAAGAGTGAGATGCATTTATCGATTTCCCGCACTAATCTGGCAAATCTGACTTTTGTTTCTTCGGTACTCGAACCATCTTGCCCCGCAACCGTCTTCGAGAGTTTCAAATTTCCATATCTTTTCTCCAACTCTTCGTACTTACTTTGCAAAGCTTGCATCTCTTGTTTCTGATGCATCAACTGCTCTTTCAAAATACCGTTTTCGTTCTCGAAAGCCTTACATAAATCACTCATAGCATGAAACTTAGCAATCAGTGAATCTATTATGTCTTTCGAACTTCCGGCCATTATCCCACCAAATTTCTATACAAATATAGGTATTTCCCGCCAAAAGCTGTAACATCGACCCAATTATTTCTTTTTTTCTCTCTTTTATTACAAATTTTAAATTTATTTATCTCTTATCGCCATACAACGATATAGAAAGAAATCAATCAAAAACAGCTGTTCAAAACTGGGAGTAAATGAAAGGAACCAGTTCGCTCGAACGCACCTGCAAAACAAAGAAGAGTACCAGCGCCAGAATAGCTGCCTTAACTACCAGCGGCGACCACGAAAGCTCGCGTTGCAGCCACTGCGACCAGCGATGCGGGGCAAAATGGAGCAGATAACCGACTACCAAAGCCACGAATATAACGGCGTATCCCGACACGAAGGAGGGAATGGCTTCGGGACGGAAGTTGGTGAATATCTGGGTAAATATCTGTCCGGCAACATCAAGAGAAGGCGACCGAAAGAATATCCAGCCGGCGGCCACAACATGGAACGTGAGCAAAACATGAAAGAAATGGCGGATAATACCCGGGCGATCGTCTTTCGCCACAGGGAATATACGCCGATAAACTTTATGGACAATCAACAAAACGCCATGCCAAGCACCCCATATCACAAAAAGCCACGAAGCTCCATGCCAAAGTCCACCCAGCACCATAGTTATGAACAAATTGAAATAGGTACGGATTTTGCCTCGACGATTCCCGCCCAAAGATATATAGAGATAGTCTCGCAACCAACTCGACAAAGAGATATGCCAGCGACGCCAGAACTCGGTAATAGAACCCGACTTATAGGGAGAATCGAAATTGATTTTAAAACGATACCCCATAAGCAAGGCTATGCCGATAGCCATATCGGAATAACCCGAAAAATCACAGTATATCTGCAAGGTATAGCCATAGACACCCATAAGATTCTCGAATCCGGTATAGAGCATGGGATTGTCGAAAATGCGGTCTACGAAATTGACACTAATGTAGTCGGAGATAACCACCTTTTTAATCAACCCGCACATGACGAGAAAAAGACCTTCGCCCAACAGCATAGGTGTAATCTCCAACGGACGGTGTATCTGAGGGACAAAGTCTTTCGCCCGAACTACGGGACCCGCCGCCAACGGAGGGAAGAACGAGAGGTAAAAAACATAATCTCTCAAATTCGTCACCGGGGACATTTGCCGCCGATACACATCTATAATATAGCTCAACGAACGGAAAGTGAAAAAAGAGATACCGATGGGCAACACAATATCCAACGGCTCGAAAGGCTCACGGGGGAAATCGGCAATCGTACCCAGTAACAAGTTGGTGTATTTGAAATAACAGAGCATGCCCAAATTGACCGCCATGCTCATCAAAACGAAAAATCGACGCAGCCATTTCCACGAAACCCAACCTAAAAGCCGCCCCAACGAATAGTCCGAAAGGGCGACGAAAAGCAACAACAGGAAACACAGCCCACTCGATTTATAATAGAAATAGAGAGAAAAAAGTATCACGAAGTAGATACGCAAAGTATCGCGCCTCGCCAACAACCTGTATATCCAGATAAATCCGACGAAAAGAAACAGAAACAATCCGGTATTGAACATGAGCGGATTCTGCCCGTCATAAACGAATAAATCCACGACTTTCGATACGTCGATACTTTCCCAAAAGGAGATCGCACCGGTCTTTATATTATTGAGCCACTCTATCCACATATTCTTGATAAGCTTTCATAAGAGCACGATACAACATTTCGCCCTGCACCCGATAGCCCGTCTCGGTGCAATGGGTGCGGTCATAGGCCATGAACCCGGCCTTCCGCCATTGCGAGGACGAACCTTCGCCTCCGGCAATTTCGTACCAATCCCAACAAGCCAGCCGATGCTCCACCGCATAGGAACGAATCGTTTCCCGAACGAGCTTTACCCGAGCATTCGGCGTATAATAAACTCTACGTTTTTTATTTACGCGACGCACCCGACGCCGAGCGCATTCGGCCGGAGTAGTCAGCAAAATTTGAGCCTGCGGACAATCTTTTCGCAAAGACGAAACGACGGTATCGATCTGTTTATATAACTCGTCGCGGGTCAAAGAGGTGGAAAACGACTCATTCGTACCCAACGACAAAACAATAAGCGACGGCGAGAGTGCTGCCACTTGCTCGGAAAAGCCGGGAATGGCAGCATAACTACTGTAAAAAGCCCCGTTGTTGCCGATAGTGTGGTAAAGAATTCCGCTCTCACCGGTTTCAAGGCTCGCTCCATAAATGGCCAAAGGCGTCTCTTTCGAGACGGCTTCTCCCGTAAGATGAACACTACACACGGACTCCTCCCACGAAAAATGGGTCAAAAAAGGTAATCGGGTTTCACCCTCGACCAAAAAGGGTTCTGAAATTACTCCCGGGAAAGAGTCGACCGGCGCATGGAACAAACGAACTTTCTTGAAACCTGCACAGTCATCGGTCTTACTAAGCGTGGAAACCGTCAAATCAATGCGACCGTTACGGGGTACAATAGCTATACCGCCTACTCCCGGTGTATAGTTACTATATTTCCGCCCTACACAACGAGAAAAATTCCAACTTCCGTCCGCCACGACCGAATAATCTCTCGGTTCATTGGTCTTCGCTAACTTCAAAGGAACGACCAACCCACGCCCTGCATCCCCGAACCTTCGCTGCAACGGTAATCGGACAGCGTCGGTGAGAAACCCTGCCTGAACATGCGAATCGCCGATATGAACCATCGCCACTACCCGAGGAACAGTATCCGTGTCGTTCTGCAACCGTACCATTCCATCGAACAGAGCCGACCAATCGGCATCGTTAAACTCGATAACGTTTTTCTCTTTTTTCAAAAAAGAGGGTACAGTAACCGTGTCGCCTGTCAGCTGTGCACAAAGTTGCACTGCCAGCACTGCGACAACGAAGAAAAACCCTATTACCGACAAACGAAATTTCATAAGCCTTCCCGATTCATTTCATACTCCAACGACTTGACAAACTCGGTCGCCAATCGTTTACCGCCTTTATGGTTAATGTGCGTATAGTCTTTATTCGCCTGCCCGTTAGCGACATAATCGAGCATCCCGTTGTGCCCTCCCATCGCCTCGTATGTATCCCAAAAAACGACACCAGCACTTCGTGCCGCACGACGTTGCGCTTCGGAAAGAGCGACTACCGCCGGCATTGTAACGAAAGCCCCGTTCGCTTTGCGACTGCGATCACCTACTCCCATCAATATAATATCGGTATGCGGATAACACTCCCGCAAGTGACGAACAACCTCTGTCATCTTACGGGCATAAGACCCGTAATGCAAAATTTCGGGAGTCATCACATTCAGTCCGTATTGCAACACAATGGCATCGTAGGGAACGATACTGTCCATCTGAACCGCCCTTTCTCGGGACAACGCCCCGAGCGAAAGACCCGAATAACCACGAGTCGATATATTATCGACAGCAATGCCCTGCACATCGTCCAGCCACACGCCTATGGCTGCAAATCCCGGCGTATTTCCCACCCTTACTTGAAAACGTGGGGTTTGCCCCTCTACCACCAAAGATTGAATCTCATGAGAACCCGCAACGGGAAAAACCTTCCATTCGCCATCGGCTATTTTCAACTCGACCGAGCAATCCTGCCGGGCAACAAATACGAACCGAGACAGTGCCCAACTATCGGCATGTTCTATTTTCGTAGTTCCTCTGTATTGAGCCGTAGCACCCTCCAACGGTACGAAATACTGCTGCTGCAAAGTCATGACTTTCCAGTCGACTTCTTTGGGTTTCAATACACTATGCACTTCCCAACCTTCGCCCGACTGTATGACCGACCGACGAAATCCGGGAAAATCGGAATGCATAGACACGTATCCCACACCACTCCCACCATACCGGGATTGCAACAAACTTCGCACGTCTTGCGTGAATATATCGGCCTCGATAAACGAATCGCCCAAAAATGCCAAACGCACGGGACGTCCCAATGAGGCTCGTTCCTTCAAGGACGAGAGAAGATGAGACAAACCATTTTTCCCCGGCGAGAAATCTTCGAACAAAACCACATCGCCGTCCCGTCGGGGAAGATTCCCGACCTCTGCCGTATCGGACGAAATATTCGTTACGAGAAGAGTGTCGGCTGTTTCTTGTACCCTTATCGTATCGGGCACGACTTGCCGATCCTGCGGCTCATCTTTCTCCACAGAGGAAAGAGAATCCACCCCCTCGTTCAACCACTCCGTTCCCTCCTCCTGCCACTCTGCATCGCCCGGCAAATCCAAATCTTGCTCATCGACACGGATATCGGAAAAGAGATCGACAGGGTTTGTCGCGAATCCACCCCACTCCAAAACAGGCAACTGAGTCAGGAGAAACAGAAAAACGAGAGAGAGCACCAACAGAGCAACCACATGCCCGTCTTTGTATTTAGAGGAATTATTCCCTTGCTTTTTATTCTTCACTTCGGCTATTCAAATGAGACTACAAAAATAGAGAAAGGAGAGTGGAGAAAAAAGAACTCGCCCTATTTTTCTACCGAGCTACCTCCCATTTTCGCATTTCACACAAAAATAGGGAAAGATTTAGAAGCTGTTTTAAATTTATTGAGAAATAATATTATCATTGCAAGCAGGTATGTT
>OLRU01002588.1_pt1 | contig 12579 bp, 10 predicted proteins | sample 1672961 | NCBI WGS metagenome assembly OLRU01 (sample SAMEA3136741, study PRJEB25190) | human gut metagenome | biome: human gut; feature: human-associated habitat; material: faeces | place: Austria | collected 2013 | reverse complement strand
CACCTATCGTCCTGAAACCGCAGGGGTGTCAACCCTGTGCCGCAAAATATTTTTTTAGTTTGGCAATCGCCAGGTTTATGGATTTGGCAACGGCTTGATGGCTTGTCCCTTCCATCCGACCAATCTGCCGGATAGAGAGTCCCTGAAAAACATGAAGCCGGAACCGCCGTTTCTGAACCTCGGTCAATGCACCCATTGTAAAAAGCTGCCCCAGGGCTTTCCAGGCATACTTGCGGTTCTGTATGTCCACAATTCGTTCTTCCCATTCTTCGTCCAGTGAGCGAGTAGCACAATGTACCGTTTCCTCCAAACTATGAATCGAAACATCCTTGCGGGTCTGGGCGCTCTCTGCCCGATCCTGCTCATAGTAGATTTGATCGGACAGGGCTTTTAGCTCCGCAAAGTCATGTTCTGTTTTGTCAGGATTCTCCTTCAGATAATCCTCCAGTGTAATTTCTATGATTTCATTATGAAAGCGATAAACGATATTAGGGTTATTTTTGTTTACCGCATAGTCGCTTTTGCGATAATTTTGCACCTCTGTTACCTCCGATTTGTTTTTGTGGAAAACAAATCGGAGGTGGCGGCCCCCTAACTCTTTGTTCAGGGAGCCTTAAATGAAAGCGGCCGACTTTGTATCGGAATACAAAATCAGCCGCTTCCTGGATATGTGCATTGAGAAGTCCAATAGAGCAGGCAGCACCGGCAGGCGGGGGTTTGTCCCCACTTGGGGAAAACTCCCGCGCACAAAAACGCAGACCAACGCCTATTGAAATTTGTCCATTGAAAGCCGTGTGTCGTTGATATGGGACAAAAAGCAACTTCTCAATGCTGCGGATTTTCTGATCCATAGCACTGTTACTCCTTGTCCGCTGCTATGCGGACGGCACACAGGCGGCTGGCATCATCCCCTTTCTTCCATCAATGTGGCAGTTCTACGCTGCCGCCTTTGCTGATAATTTTTAATTGTAAGTTCTAAATTGGGGGAACCTTGACGGTTTCCCTCGGAATTTGTCGATAGCATAAAGAAAGGCGGCCCTTATCCATAAGATAAAGACCGCCGTATGCGCTGATTATGTATGATACTGTTTTTGCAGCCCCTCATTGGCCTCACCTCACTTTTCCCCAGGGGATGGGTAGACTGTCACAGTAAGAGTTTATCTTGGAGAAATCATCAGGACTTCATCGAGAAATGTAAAATTCCCTTTCTTTTCTTCGCATTTTAGTTTTTTATAATGGCAGAAAACAACTCCGGACACAGAGGCAGATTCTGCGTCCGGCGTTTTGGTATGCTATCTCTCAATTTTGTATCCTACCCGAAAAACGGTCTTGATGTAGGTGGGGTGCTTTGGGTCAGGCTCCAGCTTATTCCGTAGGCGCCAGATCGTGTTGTCCACGGTATTGGTGCCTAATTCATAGTCCTCGCCCCAGGCAGCATTGTAGAGCTGCTCTCGGCTGAATACTTGGCCAGGACAGCGGGCCATGCAATGAAGGATAGAGAATTCTCCGTAGTTCAGGCAGATTTCCACACCGGCCTTCGTAACCCGCCGCTGCTCTGGAAATATCTCAATATCTCCCAGAGTCAGGGTAGAAGGCTCAAGGTCAGCAGCATGGAGAATCTGAAGGTTTTTGTCTTGCAAAGCATTTATAATGGACAGAAAGGCGCTTCCGTCAGAATTTGCAATCCGAATAATTAGAACTTCCTCCATGCCACCACCTCCAATTTGGAAAAAAGATATATACTCTCTATATAAGGAAATAATACTAAATACAGTGCCAGCAGGCCGCTGTGTCCGGCGCTTTTCTGTATTGGTTCTTGTCAAGTAATATCTTTTTTCTGATAAGCGTAGGCAGCAATTTTGTAGGACACAAGAAACCATACGAGTGAAATTGCCAACACAATATAGAACGTTAAAAGAATATTGTTTTTCACGGGAATAAACAAGTTTATCAGAAGCACGAGGGCTGCAATGATCCCCGTTGAAACAATAAAAGATACCATAAATACAATTAGTCATTTCCGCTGTTGAGTTGTTTTATCCTGGTGCTTCGGAACAGGAAAAGCAGGTACAGCATTATATGGAAAAAATCTTGGCCTGCACCGAGGAAGAACGACAAATCATCTTAAAAACGCTGGATTGTATGGCAGAGCAGTTTATCAGCCGACACTACAAAGCCTCTGATCCGCAAGATTATGAATAAACCAGCAGGACAAGAAGGAACTTGTTTCTGCTGGTTTTATTTTAACCTATGGCAATAGGTATAAGCATTTCTTCTTGGGCAATCAGTCGCCACTATTCTGTTTCCGGTATTCAGCCGGTGCAATCTTAAAGACATCCCGAAAAGCCGTTGCAAACTTACTCTGATTTTCATATCCGACTTTATTTGCTATTTCGGCTATGGTAGCCTGTGTCTGCCTTAATAAAACCGCAGCCTGTCTAATGCGATATTCTTTCATATAGGTTCCAATGGGCTGTCCGAAAATCCCCTTAAAGGTATCCTTTAAGGTTGTGGGATTTATCAAATATTCTTTAGAGAGTTCTTCAATCGTTGGCCGCTCCTGCAAATTTGATGTCAACCTTTTGTGGATCGTCTTGATAATCTCCACCTGCGGAGAAGTATATAACTCCCGTCGTTTCTCTTTGGACACATCAATCATACACAAAAACAGCAGCAGTTCTTGTACCTTTAGTCTGAAATATGGCTTTTGCAAGCAATCCGGCACAGAGTAAAGCTCCGAAAAGATATGCTCGATCTCGTTTTTAGCTCGCATGATAAAGCAGTTTCCACCAGAACAAAACTTATCTTTGAATTGCAGAATATCTATGCCACTGTCGGAGAGGATTTCAGGAGGGTTTCTCATCACCATAGATAAATTGATAACAACGGAAATCCCCCGATAATGCTTTAATGGAAATGACATTTCCGCCGCACAATTATCCATGGTATGGATTGACAAGTCGCCCTCTCCGAGATAAAGACAAGAGCCGCTTGCTAAGCGACATCCCTCACGGCCCTCCCGGCAATGATTGATCTCCAATATATTTTTATCAATGTTCCCATCCCAATAGCAGCTCGTTGCCTCAAAGTCATTATAAATAAGCTGTATTCCGGGATAGACCTGATAGACCGTCATAAGTCCAAGGCCATCCGCACAATCCATTTTATAGACGGTACAATAGCCGTCGTTATCTTCCGGAATGACTGCGGATAACCCCGTTGATGAAAGTGGGGTATGTTCCATAACTGTCCTTTCCGTTACATTTTTATTGTTTATCTGTTGTGCCAGGGTTTTCCTGGCATCTTTTATTATAAGGTTTCTTCTCATATTGCACCGCTCCAATCAGCAGGATTTTAAATCCAAATAGAATTCACTTTGCATTATAGTACGTCATGGCTAACTGTGCAAATGGAAAGCCTATGTCCTTTGTCGGTGCTGCTGTATGATGGCCTTTTCTGCCCCGGCCACCACTGTCGGTCCGGAAATTTTGCTTGTTGGGGAAGGCCCCAATTTCCTGTTGCCATTCATCAAGTGTTTACAAAGTTCTGCTATGCTTGTCTTAATGAATGAGGTATAATCAATCCAGTGATAAAAATAAATTTGGAGGTTGCAGTATGGCATATAAAATTATTGCAATATTGATACTGGCTGCGTTTTACGGTATTTATTACATAAAACTTATTAGTCAGCGAAAGCAGGGAATACAAACAAATTTATTGGGCAAGGGAAAGAAAGGCTTTGTAAAGGCCATAGAAGATTCATTGAAAATTGTAACATTTGTAGCGCCCATTGTTGAGTTGATTAGTATTTTTATGGACACATATATTGATTTGACATGGATAAGGGTATTTGGCTGTATATTGGGAATATTAGGAGTTGTGGTGTTTGCGGTATCCGTACTTACGATGCGTGATAGTTGGAGAACCGGTGTCCCTGATGATAAAAAAACAGAACTTGTCACGTCTGGAATATATGCATATAGCCGCAATCCTGCCTTTTTGGGTTTTGATTTAATCTATTTATCCATCCTTTTTATATTTTTTAATTGGGGCTTGTTAGTGATAACAGTGTTGACGGTTGTTATGTTTCACTTACAGATTGTTAAAGTGGAGGAAGCTTTCTTGATAAAAACATTCGGAGAGGAATACTTGGAATATAGAAAGAAAGTATGTAGATATATTGGAAGAAAGAGGTAGCAAAATCCATATTTGTAAAAAGCGCCGGACGCAGAGGCCAAACAGCCCCACGTCCGGCGTTTCGATTTTGTTTGATTACCCGGCTGTAAACTGAAACTGCCGCGCCTCAAAGTCGGTGTCGCTCATGGCGTCCTGTTTGGCAGACCAGCGCCAGCATTTCCCCGTCCATATCCGGTATATCCGCCCGGACAGCTGCCGCCATCCTGCGCCGGTCGCCTTTGTGATACAGTCTGACACCCTTTGTCAAACATGGGCATCGGCCAGATACAGTTTATTTATTGCAATATTCCTTACCTACACAGCCGGAGCAACCACTACTGCAGCAGGAACCATTCTTCCGATCCCTATGGATTTTCCGAACAGCCCATACCGCATAGAGAGCAATCCCGGCCACAATTACACCTGTTACAATCATTTAGACTCCTTTCCGGCTGGCACTCCACAAGTCATCCGCCGTGGGCTGCCAGTTCCTTGCATACGGCTCGCACTTGTCGCAAAGATGGTCTACCGACTCCGGCGACTGCAAATCCGTAGACTTTGCGCCGGTGCGTTTTACCATATCCCTCAAAATCTGCGGGTTTTCCAGCATGGGGCAGGGTCGCAGCATATTTTTGTTGAATGGCTGCCCGTCATGGTAGGCCATGAATAGCGGGGTTTTCAGTGCGTCCAATAGGCTGCAATCGTGAATGTTCACATTGGAATAGTGGATGAACACACAAGGCTCCACATCCCCGGCAGCATTGATGTGGAGATAGTTTCGGCCTCCGGCAATACAGCCGCCGACATACTCTGCATCGTTCTGGAAATCCATGCTGAAAATCGGCTTTGTGTTCCGAAAAGCACGGATACGTTCGTAAACGATTTTTCTCTGCTCCGGCGTGGGCAAAAGTGCTGGTACAGCTTCATTGCCAACGGGCATATAGTGGAAGAACCATACAAACATAGCTCCCATGTCGATCATCATGTCAAAAAACTGTTCGCTGCTGATGTCGGCATAGTTCGCGCTGGTATAGCAGGTTGAAATCCCAAAAGGCAGCTTATGTTCCCGCAGCAAGTTCATGGCCTGCATGACCTTTTCAAATACGCCGTTGCCCCTGCGTCCGTCGTTTGCCTGTTCAAATCCTTCCAGACTGATAGCCGGAACAAAATTTTTTACTCGCAGCATTTCTTTACAAAACGCTTCGTCAATTAGGGTGCCGTTCGTGAATGAGAGGAACGCACAATCAGGATGCCGCTCACACAGGGTAATCAAGTCCTTTTTGCGAACCATCGGCTCCCCGCCCGTGTAGATATACATATAGACGCCCATATCCTTGCCCTGACGGATAATGCTGTCGATGGTTTCCAGACTCAAATTCAGCTTATGGCCGTACTCGGCTGCCCAGCAGCCGGTACAGTGCAGATTGCAGGCCGATGTAGGATCTAACAGAACCGCCCACGGAATATTGCAGTTTTCTTTCTTCCGCATTTCCTCCTGAACGGCACCGCCTTTCAAGGCGGAGTTGATAATAAAATTCTGGAATAGTGTTTTTCGTACCCCAGTATCTAACTGATAGGCTTTCAAAATCAGTTCATACCAGTTTCCCTTTTCTGCAATCGCTTTTCGGAAGGCTGCCCGCTGGCTCTCATACCAGCCATCGGGCAAGGCTTTGTCGATCAGGTTCATTGCTTTGGGAATATTAGTTTCCGGCTCCTTTTCCAGATAATTCAGAACCATGTTTACGGCCGCAGTAAAGGCCGTGTTTTTTACAGACTCGATAATACTCATTTTTTCTTTCTGCTGGCAGAGCTTGTGATCTGCCAGCTTTCCCCCTTGTATTTCTCTATTCTTCGCGCAGAAGATTTCTCATTACCAAAAGTCCAGCGCCGATTACAGAAATAACGACGGCTGAACAGAAGATTTTTTTGAATGTCATATTATCACCTCACAGAAGAAGTCCAATTCGATAAACAGCGAAGGTGACAACCCACGCCACAACCAACTGGAACAATGCAGACAGCAGCATCCAACGAGTGCTGGCCGCTTCCTTGCGAATCGTCGCCAATGTCGCCGCACAAGGAATATACAGCAGGCAGAAAATCATCAGGCAGAACGCATTGAGCTGTCCAAAACCGGCAGCTCCTAAAATGCCAACCAGCGTATTCATACCTGCTCCCGAATTGATATTCGGAACTCCGAACAGGACGGCACAACTGGACACAACAACTTCCTTTGCAGAAATACCGGCAATCAAAGCAACGGCGATCTGCCAGAAGCCCAATCCAATCGGTGCAAAGAACGGCACCAGCCAATGGCCCAAAATGGCTCCGAAGCTCTCTGTCATTTCCGTGGTATAGCCATGAGGCCCAAAATTCAGGATCACCCACATGAGGATAGAAGCCATGAAAATTGTGGTTCCGGCTTTGGTAAGGTAATCCTTCACCTTTTCCCATACATAGATAGCTACGGTTCTGCCACTTGGCGCTTTGTATTCTGGCAGCTCGATCAGCAGATAGTTTTCCGAAGTTTTCCGGTCAATCAGATGGATCACCGCCGCCACAAGAATAGCAACCACCAAACCAATCAGATACATGGAATACGCTACCAGCATAGCCCGGTCTGCAAAGAACATTTCTGCAAACAATATGTAAATCGGCAGACGGGCGCTGCAACTCATAAAAGGCGTAATCAGCATGACTTTGAAGCGGTCACGCCGGTTTTCCAGAGTCCGCGACGCCATGATTGCCGGAACGGTACAGCCAAACCCTAATATCATGGGGATAAATGCCCTGCCGGATAGTCCCAGCTTGCTCATAATTCCTTCCATAACATAGGCAACGCGGGCCATGTAGCCGCTGTCCTCAAGAAAAGCCAAAGCAAGGAACAGGATAAAGATGTTTGGCAAAAAGGTCAGGATACCGCCTACACCGGCGATAATGCCATCTACCAGCAGAGAGCAAAGCACTTCATTGACACCGGCGGCAACCAGCCCATCACTGATTAAGGCAGACAGGCTTTCAATCCCCATCTCAAAATATCCTTTCAGCCAGTCCCCAATCGTAAAGGTCAGGAAAAATACCACGGCCATGATAACAAGGAAAATGGGGATGCTCCATACCTTATGTGTCAGCACACGATCCACTTTCTCCGTCAGGGCATCCTGCCGGTCTTTATTTACCAGAACTTCCCTGATAATCTCCTGAATGAAATCGTATTTCTCGTTAATGATGTCTGACTCATAATTGCGATCCAGCACATCGGGCAGGTCAACCGGGTAGTTTGCTGTGATCTCCTTATCCTGCTCCAACAGCTTAATCGCATACCAGCGATAATTTGTCAGGCCCGGATACTTCCTTTTCAGCTCCGCCATAATAAGGTCAATCTTATCCTCAATGGCATCACTATAAACCATTGCATACTCGGAATGGTGGTCGTGCCGGTGCTTAGACGTATATTTGTGGTGATGGATCAGGCAATCCGGGTCTTTGCAGTCCTTGTGGTGCGCTGCTGCGTGCAGCAGCACATCCAGACCTGTCCGTTTTCTTGCAGAAACCGGAATTACCGGGATACCCAGCATTTCGGGAAGCCGGTGTGTGTCAATTTCCATGCCCCGTTTCTCTACAATATCCATCATATTCAGGGCCAGCACAACCGGCTTTCCCAGCTCCAAAAGCTGTAAAGTTAAGTACAAATTTCGTTCCAGCGCAGAAGCGTCTGCAACGTCAATAATTACATCGACTTCATCACTAAGTATGAACTGTCTGGATACCTGTTCCTCCATTGTATAGGAAGTCAGGCTGTAAGTACCGGGAAGGTCTACCAGACGGATGTTCATATCGTGGTCTTTAATGGCTCCCTCTACCTTCTCAACAGTAACACCCGGCCAGTTTGCCACTTTCAGGTTTGCGCCGGTATAAGCGTTGAAAAGTGTGGTTTTCCCGCAATTTGGATTTCCGATGAAGCCGATAGTCAGATTTTCACCCATCGGAATTTACCCCACTAAAATGTTTTTTGTGATATTGCGCCCTAAAGCGAAGCGTGTCCCGCGTATTTTTACGATCAGGATACCATGTCCTTTGCTATTCAGGACGGTAACAGGAGTGCCGCGTGTCATTCCTAATGCTTCAAGGCGCTTTTCAATGTTCACAGGCAACTTAATATCTTGCACTTTATAATTATTTCCTATGGTTCCGTCACAGAGGTACATAGCTGTCCCTCCTTAACGTAAAGTCTGCGATGTAGGCGGCATTTTGCGAAATTCGGAAGCCATCATCGCAATGGTAATCACTACCAGAACAGCGTCCGTTAAAGCAATCGCCAGCCATACGCCACGGATACCCAGCCCGCCAATCATCGGCAGAAGCACACACAGGGGAATAAACAGGATGATTTGGCGGAAAAGAACCAGCCATGTTGCTTTGTTTGCTTTACCCAAAGACTGGAACAGCGTTACCGCAATCAGGAAGCTGCCCTGCAAAATATAGGTACTGAACATGATGCGGAAGTTTGTCGCACCCGACGCTGCAACACCCGGCGTTGTAATGAACATGGAAAGCACCTGCTCCGGGAGTAGCTCGGCGGGTATCCAGAACAGCAGGGACAGGACGGTGGCGGCTGCGATAAATACTTTTGTCAGCAGCTTTACACGGTCGTAATCTTTCGCCCCGTAATTCGTACCGGCGGCAGGCTGGAAGCCCTGACTGATCCCCCACAGAGGAACAAATGAGAAGTTCCAGAAGCGCAGAGCCGCACCCAAAAGGATTTGCGATGTTTCCCCTCCATAGTTGGCTGCCACACGATAGATCACCGTCTGCTGAACCAAAGTCAAGACCTGCATTAACAGGGCGGAAACACCAACAGCAAGCACCTGTCGGAGAATAGGGCCGTCAATGCGGATGCGTCCGATTTTGACATTGGGGCTTTTCTTCTTGAAGTACCTCACGGTAATCACAGCCTGAACAAACTGCGAAAGTACGGTAGCATAGGCAGCCCCCTCAATTCCCATGCCATAGGGGTTCAGGAGCGTAATAAAAATCGGGTCAAGGATAATATTCAGAATAGCACCGCTGGCAATAATGAACATTGCCTTTTTCAACTGGCCTTCTCCACGAATAACCATGTTAGCACTCTGAAAGAAGTTTACAAACAGGGAACCGGCGAAAACGATCCGAAGATATTTTTCCGCATAATTCAGGATATTGTCACTTGCTCCGGCCAGAGATAAAAGCTGACGGGTAAAGACCATGCCTATAACTGTATAAATAACAGACAGGATCACAACAGCGGCAACCAGATTTCCCATGATCTTCTTCACGGTATCTTCATCTTTTTTACCGATGGCCCTTGAAAGGACAGAGGCGGAACCAACACCCAGCATGGCCGCAGAACCAGCGTTAATCAGGGTAAAGGGATAGGAAACGGATACCGCGCCCATCTGCACAGACCCAACCATCTGTCCCACGAAAATAGAGTCCATCATGTTATAAAGCCCGACCACTACCATGCCGAGAACCGCAGGAATACTAAGTTCCAGCATCAATGAGAACGGGCGCTGTGTCAGCAGTTTTGTTCTTGTATCCAGTGATTGTTTCATCACTCTACCTCCTACATATTTATTAGCCACGTCTAACCATGTAAAAGTATATAAGATTGCAAAAGGTTTGTACGCTCCAAACCGCAGGATTACCAATCCAATCTGACACGAAATCAGGAGCGAAAAGGGACAAGCCCCTTTCCGCTCCTGATGTCATTGTACCATCTTTTCCAGTAGTCTTAGGGCTTCTTCCAGCTTTGGATTTTCAACGTCAGTTTGCAACGCTTCCCGAACACAGCTTCGGATATGAGCTTGCATAATTTGTTGATTGGCGCTTTTTAATAAAGCTTGTGTTGATTGGAGTTGGGTAGATATATCCACACAATAGCGATCTTCCTCAACCATTTGCAGGATACCATCTATCTGACCTCTTGCAATTTTCAATTTGTGAACTATATCGCTTTTCTTTGCTTTCATAGGCTGCCTGCTTACTGGATGCTTACTACCTGATAACCGGCTTCCTCAACAGCAGTTTTCAGCACATCATCCGGCACATCTTGGTTGAGTTGTACTTGTGCCATTTTCTTTTCAAGGCTGACCTCGACCTGCGTGATACCCTCGATCTCCCGTAATGCTTTGTCAACGTGCTTAACACAGTTTCCGCAGACCATACCTTCGATGTTCATTACTTTTTCCATTTGAATTACTCCTTTATCTTCTTTTTGAATTTGTTTTTGTTCGTACATTTGGGATGTACCCGGCTCTGTATGGGATGTGTGTTTTGCCTTGAACCATCTTAAACGCAGGGCGTTAGATACCACAAATACAGAACTAAAGCTCATAGCAAAAGCGCCAATCATGGGATTTAATTTCAGGCCAAATGGCAGATAGAACAGGCCAGCCGCCACAGGTATGCCGATGATGTTGTAAATAAATGCCCAAAACAGGTTTTGCTTGATATTGCGGATAACCGCCTTACTAAGCTGAATTGCAGTAGATACATCCAACAAATCACTTTTCATCAGGACAATATCTGCCGACTCAATCGCAACATCGGTTCCGGCTCCGATAGCGATACCAACATCCGCTCTGGCAAGAGCCGGAGCATCGTTGATACCGTCACCGACCATCGCCACCTTCTTACCGGCGCTCTGCAAGCGGCGGATCTCCTTCTCCTTGTCCTGGGGGAATACCTCTGCCACAACACGATTCACGCCTACCTGACGCCGAATCGCTTCTGCGGTCATTGCATTGTCGCCGGTCAACATGACCACCTCAATGCCCATGCCGGTCAATTCCGCTATGGCCTGTCTGCTGGTGGGCTTGACTACATCTGCCACGGCAATGACTCCAATAAGCTGGCCATCACGGGCAAAGAACAGAGGTGTTTTCCCATCAACGGCCATTTCCTCGCCCAACTGAAGGAGTTCGCCACCATTGATGCCGTTTGCCGCCATCAGTCGGCGGTTTCCGGCAAGGCACATTTCGTTTTCAATCTGACCCACAAGGCCCTGGCCGGGAATCTGCTTGAAATCGTCCACCGGGAGGAAGGAAAGTTCTGCTTTTTCGGCCTCTGCCACTATTGCGTCTGCCAGCGGATGCTCGGACAGCTTTTCCAACGAAGCAGCAATTTGCAGCAGTTCCTTTTGCCGAACGCCCTCTTTGCAGAGCATATTTGTCACCACGGGCGTACCCTGGGTAATTGTGCCGGTCTTATCCAACACGACCGTATCAATGTTATGGGCCGTTTCCAGGGCCTCTGCTGATTTAATCAGAATACCGTTGCTTGCACCCTTGCCGGTTCCGACCATAATGGCCGTAGGCGTTGCAAGGCCCAGCGCACAGGGGCAGGAAATAACCAGAACCGAAATGCCGATAGACAGGGCGAATTCAAATCCATATCCCAACAGTAGCCAGACAACAACCGCAATCAGCGCAATGCTAATAACTACCGGCACAAACACGCCGCTGACCTTATCAGCCAGCTTCGCAATGGGGGCCTTGGAGCTGGTTGCTTCATCCACCAGTCGGACGATCTGTGCCAGCGCGGTATCATCGCCCACCTTGGTGGCCTGCATTTTGAAATAGCCGGATTTACTTGTGGTCGCGCCGATCACTTTGTCCCCGATATGCTTCTCTACCGGGATGCTCTCACCGGTCAGGGCAGATTCATCAACGGAGGAAAAGCCTTCAATGACAATACCATCCACCGGCACAGATTCACCGGCTTTAACAATCAGTGTTTCGCCCAACAGCACTTCTTCCACAGGCACTTGAAGTTCTTTTCCGTCCCGCTCTACGGTGGCCGTTTTAGGAGCCAGATTCATCAGCTTTGTGATTGCATCCGAGGTTTTGCCTTTCGCGCGGGCCTCCAGGGTTTTGCCCAAAGTAATGAGTGTCAGGATCATGCCCGCTGACTCAAAATACAAGTCCATCATAAAGCTGTGAACCGTAGCCATGTCCCCATGACCGAAACCGATGCCGATTTTGTAGATGGCGTAAATGCCATAGATAATCGCAGCACTGGAACCTATTGCAATCAGCGAGTCCATGTTAGGAGAACCGTGGAACAGGGTCTTGAAGCCCATCCGGTAGTATTTGAAATTGATAAATACCACAGGAATGAGCAACAGGAATTGTGTAAATGCAAAGGTGATTGCATTTTCCATTCCCAGCAAGCCTGCCGGGAGCGGCCACCCCATCATGTGACCCATAGAAATGTAAAACAGCGGGATTGTAAACAGGGCAGAAAGCAGCAGCCGCTGTTTCATCTGCTTGTATTCTGCCTGCGCCGTACTGACCTCCGGTTTTGCTGCCGATGTGGTCGTGCGGCTCTTGTTTTGCGTGGAGGCTTTGGGAATCGCGCCAT
>OLRU01002587.1_pt1 | contig 12580 bp, 10 predicted proteins | sample 1672961 | NCBI WGS metagenome assembly OLRU01 (sample SAMEA3136741, study PRJEB25190) | human gut metagenome | biome: human gut; feature: human-associated habitat; material: faeces | place: Austria | collected 2013 | reverse complement strand
CTACGGGGCATGGCAGGGAGAGAGGGGAGGACTTAATTTTGTTACTGCTGTTGGTATTGCTCTTTCTCCCCTGTGTTTTGCAACGCAAAATATAGGGGAGAGACCGAAGGAACGGTAGTTTCTGAGGAGAGGGGTTAGAAAGATTGTTCGATTGTTGTATTGTTTAACCCCTCCGTCACTATGTGCCACTTCCCCTATATGGCTAACGCCACACCAGAGGAGGAGATATATAATCCATCTCATTCGCTAAAATTCAGAGCTATCCCCCACGGATTTTCTACTGAATCGTAATGTGGGTCGGTAATATAAGCGATGATAAGCAGACGGGAATAGTAGTTTCGTCTTATTGTCAGGATTGCGGGGAAAACGTAAAAATTCGTGAGATGTTTTCCTTTATCGATTTGCGTAATCGGTGAGTCGGGAGATTGCGTATGCGTGCCGCTTTCCTATATAGTTTATCGATAGGCATGTTGCCCTCGTCTGTTTCTAAAAACAGGCGGTCGAGTGGTACGGATTTCAAAGATTCGTGGTTGTAATATTCTCCGAAAGAGAGATATAGCCCTTCTCGAATCAGCTGCCCTGCGGTTTCGGGTTTCCCTCTGAATCCGTGTATAATCCACGGTTGTTTAGGTCTTTCTGCTTTATGGATGCGGATTATGTCGTCGTATGCTTTGACGGCGTGTATGACGAGCGGCTTGTGCCACTTTTCAGAGAGATATATGTGATGTTTGAAGTATTCCGATTGTTCTTCATAGCCGACTCCGCTTTTGAGCCTGTCGAGTCCCGTCTCGCCGATCGCCACGACTTGCTCGTTTCGTACGATCGTTTCCAGCAGAGGGAATGTTTCTTTGGAGCGGGAGGTCAGGCTCCACGGGTGCATCCCGACGGAGTAGAACTTTCCCGGTTCGGGGTGGAACTCTTCGGGGGTCGTGCTGATGATGGCTCCGTAGCGGTCGTGGTGCGTGTGAATATCGGTCGGTGTTTTAATCGGGACGGGATCGTAACCGCTACCGCCCCACGGGTGACAGCTCAGGATACGTTTGACGGTCAGCCACAAACCTTTTAACGGGCCATGTATCTGTATGGCATCGATAGCATATTGCGAACAGGTGGGTACATATCGGCACGATGGAGGTAGCATGGGGGAAATACATGCCTTATAAAAACGGATAGGAAGCAGGAGTATGGCCGATAGCAGTTTTTTCATGACGTCAGGACGGGGTTTGTTGCGATTCTATTTTCCGGGCCAGACGTTCCAGAATTTCAATGACTTTCTTCTCTATAAAATGAAAATCGTTCAGGTTTTTATCGAGGTAAAGAAAGGCTAAATGTGCGGTTTGGCTTTGTCGCGACAGCGGTTCTGTCAGAATCTGCTTGTTGAGCCGATAGGCTTCTCTTATCCGGCGACGCAAATATACCCGTTTGACGGCGCGTTTGAAATTTCGCTTGGGGATATTGATAAAGAAACGTGGCGGAGCGCTTTCGCTGTCGTCTATGCGATAAACGACACGAATCGGATAGACGATAAAAGAACTCCCTTCGGCAAACAGTCGGTCGATTGCTGTTCGGCTGCACAACTTTTCGTTTTTGGGGAGTTTGTGGTCGTTCATCGGTTTTGAAAATAAAACCTCATAAGCGCCTCCTTCCGGTAAAAGACGATTATGAGGTTCGGGTTTTGGGTAAGAAAGGGGTTATTTCTTTTTACTTTGTTCTTTTAAGAAGAGGTCTAAGGCTGCGGTCATCGACGGAGCTCCGGGTGACGGAGCCTCGATGTCGAGTCTCAGGCCGGCATCCCGTACGGCTTGTGCCGTAGTGGGGCCGAATGTCCCGATTTTTATGTCGTCTTGTTTGAAATCGGGGAAATTCTTGGTCAGCGATTTGATACCCGACGGGCTGAAAAACAGAAGCATATCGTAATCGAACGGTTCATCGGGCTCGAAGTCGTTGCTTACGGTACGGTACATAATGGCCTTCGTATAGTTGATTTTATGCTTCTCTAATACAGAAGTTTGCTCGTTATGTACATCGGAAACCGGGAAGAGGAATTTTTCGCCGGAGTGTTTGAGCAACGAAGGCACTAAGTCGTCCAGCTTTCCAGAGTTCCCGAAGAATATTTTGCGTTTGCGATAGATGATGTATTTCTGTAAATAAAGGGCGATGGCCTCTGTCGTACAGAAGTATTTCATCGTTTCCGGTATGGTAACACGCAGTTCTTCGCACAGACGGAAGAAATGGTCGATAGCGGTGCGTGCCGTGAAAATAACGGCAGTGTACTCGGGTATGGATATTTTCTGCTGTCTGAATTCTTTGGAGGTCAGACCTTCTACTTTGATAAAAGGACGAAAAACGATATTTACACCATATTTTTCTGCAATATCGTAGTAGGGAGATTTTTCGGAACTCGGCTTGGGCTGAGAAACAAGAATTTTCTTAATTTTCAAAGCTGCTGTATTTTTAGTTCGACAAAATTATATATCAATATACTTGATCTATATACCCAAAATAGGGGGGTAATTTCGAGGGCACAAAGGTACACAATAAAATAGAATAAATCTAATATATTGCGGTAAAAAATCTTAAACCCTTTATAAATAAACAAGATACGAGAGATTAGATAGATGAGTGCCGCTGTGACGAACATGATTTTTTCCAAAGGAGGAATGAAGGTCATCGCGAGTATCGACAAGGCGAGAGGTATGCCTATCAAGGAATTGATTGATACGAAGCTGTCTATCCATTTACGGGTATGTGTGGCATCGGTAAATAACCGCCCGATTCCGGTATAAATCCATTTTTGAAGGTAATAATAACAAAATGCGATGATTCCTCCGCAACAAATCCCTATTCCGATCATTTCGGATAGGGAAGGTATATGCCGACTTACAAGTTCGAATAGGCAGAAGCCTTCGGAGATGAAAGTCATGATCAACAATACGGCCCGGAGTTGGGTTTCTCTCACGGTAGTGTCGTCGAACAGGTTTTGTCTCTCCTTTACGTTGAGCGAATTGCGGAGCACTTCACCCAAGTATTTGATTCCTTTTTTGAACGTGAAAGCGAACAGCAAGAAAACAATGAGAACGAGGCCGACGATTACGGGATCGTTCATGGGTGTTTCGGGGATTTTTTCAGACGGGAATCCTTCGGGTATGGCGATTATGGTTTCTTGCAGGTCTTTCAGCGGATCGGTCTCTTTCAGGGGAGTACTTCGCTCGAATCCATGTATGTATCGCGGCACGAAAACCTCGGGAGTACCGGCGGGCGACTGGGCTTGCGCGGTATCGGCAGGAATGGCGGTATGTGCGGCGGGGACAGGCATGATTATATGGCTGCGATTTTGCGAATGTTTTTATCCCATACGGGCATGTTTTGAATGGCGTCGACAGCTTCTTGGGGGGTCTGCGCGACTTGCCACATGCGGGCGTGCTCCTGCCTCATGAAGTTTTCGCCGATGGCGTTATGAAGCATCTCTATCAACGGGTTATAATATCCGTCTATGTTCAATATGACGATGGGGTTGAGAAACAGTCCGAGTTGTTTCCATGTGATTATCTCGAAGAGCTCTTCCATCGTTCCGCAACCGCCCGGTAAAGCGATGACGGCATCGGCTTCTTGCGCCATGCGTTCTTTCCGTTCGTGCATGTCGGCGGTTACGATGGTCTCGGTCAAACCTTTATGACACCAACCTTCGTCGATCATAAACCGGGGTATTACACCCAATACTTCGCCTCCGTTTTCGAGAACACTGTCGGCCAGAGTACCCATCAGACCTTGATTGCCGGCGCCACAAACGCATCGCATTCCGTTTTGTGCGAGAAGCCTGCCTGTTTCGCGGGCGGCTTCGAAGTAACGAGGATTTATTTTAGAGCTGGATGCGCAATAAACGCAAACCGATTTTATCTTTTTCATTGTCACGTATTTGAATCGGTTGCAAAGTTAACGCTTTTTCCCGAAAGAGAACCCTTCGGCATAAGCGACGTTATAACCATTTGTTTTCGCGATACCATTTCACGCATTCGTTTACGCCTCGTTCCAAGCTGTATTGCGGGGAAAAACCGAGCTCGTTTTGAGCATCCGAAATGTCGCAAATCCAGTTGCGTTGTTTCATGATACGGAATTTATCCCGATTTAATGTGCTGGTTTTTCCCAGCACGATAGCTCCTTTTTCGGCAATGACCGATACGACCCAAAGCAACCACACCGGAATTTTGACAGGGATAACCCTGCGCTTTCCCAAAGCGGTCGCTACATATCGGCGAAACTGGGACGAAGTGTATGCTTTTCCTTCCGAGAGGAAGTACCCCCGCCGAACGACTCCCCGGTCTATGGCTTTGAAGATAGCTTGTACCAAATCTTTCACGTAAATGAAGGTGATAAATTGGGGTTTGAACCCGACGATGAAATCGAACCCATATTTGATACTTTTCATCATCAGGTAGTAATCTCGCTCATAGGGGCCGTATACTCCGGTGGGACGCATGACCACGTATGGGAATCCTTCCAACGATTCTAAATGTCGCTCGGCTTTCAGCTTGCTTTTTCCGTATCGGGTATTGGGGTGAGGAGTGTCGGTGGGGCGTATGGGGGTGAAGTTCTTTTCGTCACCGACTCCCCATGCTCCGAGGCTGCTCGTCATGATGAATTGTTTAGGAACCATTTCTGTTTCGACGAGGGCCTCGGTGAAATTTTTCACAAAGCCGTAGTTGATTCGATCGAAGTCATCGGGGTTTTTGCATTTTGTAACCCCCAGATTATAAACGATATAGTCCCATGCTCCGTATTCCCCTTTATGTGATAATAGTTGGTCGGTAAGAATTTTTTTGTTACCGTAATTGAAGTCGATAAAGCGGATTGCGGGGTCGGAAAGATGCTCGCGAGAAGTCGTTTTGCGCACACCCGCCCAAGTTTCGTACCCTCGCGACAGCGCCTCTTCGACGATAAATCCGCCGATGAATCCGCCGGCTCCGGTAATCAAAATTTTCATGCTCATAAACGCTGTTTGTTTGTGCGTGTAAAAGTAATAAGAAACCTTGTAAATGGGATTAGAGATACTGTTATTTTGTGAAATATAGCCGATAAACTATTATAAAAAGTTTATAAAGAGGGGAGATTGACAATCTTTGTTATCTTTGCAATATTTTTGTGGCCGGAATGTGAAAATGAACCGGATTTCGATGATTGACGAAATGGATTTGTTTTTGCCGTCGGGTGTGTTGTCTTTGTTGCAGATTACAAGGACCCGAGGTTTTCGGTCGAGATGAAAGGAAAAAATTATAAATATAACAAATGAAACGGTACAAATTACTGAACAATGTTTTGGGGTGGGTAGTCTTTGTTATCGCAGCGGTTACCTATATCCTTACTTTGGAATCCACGGCCAGTTTTTGGGACTGTGGTGAGTTTATAGCATCGGGTTATAAGTTGGAAGGGCGTCCCCCGCCGGGTAATCCCATATTTATGTTGACGGCGCGATTCTTTGCCAATTTTGCCTCTTCTCCTTCCGAGGTCGCCTATATGGTAAACCTTATGTCGGGGTTGTTAAGCGCTGCCACCATACTGTTGTTGTTCTGGACGATCACCCGTTTGGCGCAGAAGATCGTTTTGCGTGAGGGAGAGACAGAGGAAACGATGTCGCTCGGACAAATGATTGCAATTCTCGGTTGCGGTTTGGTAGGAGCTTTGGCCTATGCGTGGTCCGATACATTTTGGTTCTCGGCGGTGGAAGGCGAGGTTTATGCCTATTCGTCGTTCTGTACCGCATTGGTGTTTTGGCTTATCCTCAAATGGGAAAGCGTGGCCGACCTGCCGCATGCCAACCGTTACATTATTTTGATAGCCTATATCATAGGAGTTTCGATTGCGGTTCACCTGTTGAATCTTTTGTGTATCCCGGCCATCGTATTGGTTTATTATTACCGTAAATATAAGAATACCGATTTAAAAGGTTCTTTAATTGCCCTGTTGGTATCGTTCGTGTTGATCGTGCTTCTGCTTTACGGTTTGGTCCCGGGTTTTGTCGAGGTCGCCGGTTGGGTCGAATTGTTGTTCGTCAATGTTTTCCACTTGCCGTTCAACAGCGGAGTGGTTTTTTATTTCTTCCTCATTGTCGGGGTTATCGCTTGGGCCATTTATGAGACGTATGCTCAACGCAGCGATAGGCTCATCAAGATTTCGTTTTTGATAAGTATCGTATTGGTGGGTATTCCTTTTATCGGCGACGGGTATATTATCGGTATTGTCCTTACGGCAGTGTTGGCCTATTATTTGTTTACTCGTAAAAAGCTGGCGGTAGTCGCCATGAATACGATATTGTTGTCGTTGTTCGTTATTTTTATCGGTTATTCTTCATATGCGCTGATTGTGATTCGTTCGACGGCCAATACCCCGATGGATCAAAATTCGCCCGAAGATATATTTAGTTTGGGCGGTTATCTCAACCGCGAACAGTATGGCGACAGGCCTTTGTTCTATGGACAGACTTTCCCGGCCGAAATCGCTCGTGATGCCAACGGGACTGCCATATCGACAAAGGGCAAAGCCATTTGGAAGAAAAAACTGAAAACATCGGAGGACGAGGCAGACCGTTATATAGTCACCGGATATAACGAACATTACGAGTATCAACCCGAGTTGAACATGCTGTTCCCGCGTATGTATAGCGATAAATCGGAACATATATCGGCATATAAAGAGTGGACTAATTTTAAAGGTCGTCCGGTACAGGTGAGAACTTCCGAAGGAACCAAAACGGTCATGAAACCCACTTTTGCCGAGAATCTCGCTTTCTTCCTCGATTATCAGTTGAACTACATGTATTGGCGTTATTTCATGTGGAACTTCGCCGGACGACAAAACGATATACAGGGACATGGAGAGGTGCAAAACGGAAATTGGATCAGTGGCTTCAATTTTATCGACAAGCATATTGCGGGAGATCAGACCAATCTGCCCGACGATTTGAAGAATAATGCAGGGCGTAACGTCTTTTATATGCTGCCCCTTTTGTTGGGTCTGATCGGGTTGTTCTATCAGGCATTTTCCGGTAAGAAAGGTATCGAAAGTTTTTGGGTGACATTCTTCCTGTTCTTCATGACCGGTATAGCGATTGTGATTTATTTGAATCAAACCCCCTATCAGCCTCGTGAACGGGATTATGCCTACGCCGGTTCGTTCTACGCATTCGCTATCTGGATAGGATTGGGGGTTGCGGCCGTGTGGAGAGGATTGAATTATCTGTTGAAAACGACCGACGAAAAACCCGTGAGTACGATTACCGCTGCTGTGGCTGCGCTGCTATGTTTGTGTGTGCCCTTGCAGATGGTAAGCCAGACGTGGGACGACCACGACCGTTCGGGACGATATGTTTGTCGCGATTTCGGTATGAACTATCTGTCGAGTGTCGATGAAAACGGTATCATTTTTACCAATGGCGATAACGATACTTTCCCCTTGTGGTACGTGCAGGAGGTGGAAGGGTATCGCACCGATGTAAGGGTTTGCAATTTGTCTTATTTACAGACCGACTGGTATATCGACCAGATGAAACGTCCGGCCTACGAATCGGCGCCGCTGCCCATTTCGGCCGATGAGTCGAAATACGCTTATGACGTGCGTTCCTATAATTATGTAATCAATCGGTTGGCCGATTCTATTACGGTAAGCGATGGATTGGACTATTTGTATAGCGATGAGGATTGGACGAAAGATGTTCCCGGATACGGAAAGTTGAACCATTTACCCACGAACAAGCTCTATATTCCGATAAACGCCGATGCGGCCGTCGCTTCGGGTACGGTAGCGCCTGAGTTGAAAGATAGTATCGTTTCTCGCATTGTTCCCGATTTTACCAATAAGCGGGGTTTTACGATGAGCGAAATAGCTTCGTTGGACATTATCAACACCAATGCCATGCAGGGTTGGAAACGTCCGGTTTATTTTGCCGTGACGGTGGGTAGCAGTTACTATTTGGGCTTGGAGGATTATTTCTCCCGTACCGGACTGGCTTATCAGGTCGTTCCTTTGAAAGGCGTTTCCAACAACATCGATACGGATAAGATGTATGACAATATGGTCAATAAATTCCGTTGGGGAGGAATCGATAAAGCAACTCCCGAGCACCCGTTATATCTCGACGAGAATGTGCGTCGCATGTGCAACACGCATCGCATGATGTTCGGCGATTTGGTCGTTCAACTCATTGCCGAAGGGAAAACCGATAAGGCATTGACCGCACTGGATTTGATTATGGAGAAGATTCCGGGTTGGCAAGTGACTCACGACCTTACCTCCGTTTCGCTGGCGCAGTCCTATCTCGATTTGGGAGAGAAAACGAAAGGCGAGGCTTTGTTGACCGAGATACTCGACAATTCGGCCGGATACCTGAATTGGTATAAAGATTTGACTTCCGGTCAGCTTCGTTCCGTAGGAAACGACTATCAGAAACATTTGTATATCGTCCATACGATACACGAAATGAGTGTATCTTACGGGTTACCCGAATTGCAGAAAAAGATAGAAGACCGATTTGCCATTCAAGATCCGATTCTCTCTCGATATTAGTCGTACTTGTTATGTTTATAGAGCAACCCCCGTTTTTTTATCGCATGTTGTTTCCCGAAACGATTTGGCGTATACCGGGAGATAAAAAGACCGTATATCTCACTTTCGATGACGGTCCCATTCCGCAAGTTACTCCGTGGGTTCTCGATGTACTCGATTACTACGAGGTGAAAGCTACGTTTTTTTGTGTCGGTGACAATGTCGCGCGTAATCCCAATCTGTTTCAGGTGATCAGGGACAGAGGGCATCAAGTGGGGAATCATACGATGAATCACGTGAAGGGAATGTCGATGTCTCCCGAAAAATACGTGCGGAATGTCATGAATGCTCACGACCTTATTCAAAGTCGGTTGTTTCGCCCTCCTCATGGTCACATGCTGCCCGGACAAGCCAAATTGTTGAAGAAAGATTTCAGCATTATCATGTGGGACGTCGTGACGCGCGATTACAGTAATAAATTGTCGGGTGAGCAGGTGTTCGGCAATGTGAAACGTTATGCCCGCAACGGTTCCATCATCGTGTTTCACGATTCGATTAAGGCAGAGCGAAACTTGCACTATGCGTTGCCGAGGACGATAAATTGGCTTAGAGAGAATGGCTTCTTGTTCAAAACCCTCTGAATGGCGTGAGATCATACGAAACGAAGCTTTGCGTATCGGTTTCGATGCCTGTGGTTTCGCAAGGGTGGAAGAGGTCGATGTCGATATGCGCGATAGCTACCGGCAGTGGCTCGCTTCCGGGAAACAGGCGCAAATGGGTTATTTGGACAATTATGTGGAGTTGAGGGATAATCCGGCGTTGTTATATCCCGGAGCCCGCACGATGATTTGTGTGGCACTCAACTACTATCCGGTTCGCTTTCAGTCTGGTGAAAGTCCCCGGTTCGCTTATTATGCCTATGGTCGGGATTATCACGATGTGATGCGGGATAAGCTGAGGCAGTTGGCCGTTTTTGTTTCGTCCTATTCTGGGGATACGGGGAGGGTCTGTTGCGATACGGCTCCGGTGCGGGAACGTTATTGGGCGGTTCGTGCAGGCCTCGGCTTTATCGGGAAAAATGCCCAGTTGATTATTCCCGGCAAAGGCTCTTTCTTCTTCTTGGGAGAATTGATAACTTCTTTGGGCCTTCCTCCCGATAGTCCGGTCGTTGCTCGATGCGGCGATTGTTCTCGTTGTATGGACAGTTGTCCCACCGGTGCGTTGTGCGCTCCGGGGAGTGTGGATGCCCGTCTGTGCATCTCTTGTCAAACCATCGAGAACAAGGGGGATATAGCTCCTTTCGTAGCCGATAGAATGGGCGATCGGGTATATGGATGCGATACCTGCCAGCAATGTTGCCCGTGGAATAAATCGGCTCGACCTTCTGTGCATCACGAATTTGCACCCAGCGAAGAATTTCTTGCTCTCGATGCTTCCCGATTCGAAACGATGACACCCGATGATTTCAATCGGATATTTCGCCATTCGGCTGTCAAAAGAGCTAAGTATGCCGGACTGAAACGAAATTTCGAGATTTGGAAGAAAAACAGAAAGTCCCCCATAGAATGATGTTATGTATAAATTAAGAGAGGCTTCGCCGTGGCGAAGCCTCTCTTATTATGTGATTAAGACAAGTCTTATAGTAAGCTGTCAGGGTCGAGGTTGTTTTTCTCGATGTCGAGGAAATACTTGTAAGTACCCACCTTCAATTCGGCCGTTGCGGCGTCGTCGCAGACAATGATGCTTTTGGGGTGCATTTGCAGAGCCGTGATCGTCCACATTTGGGAAATGCCGCCTTCTACGCCTTGTTGCAAGGCTTTGGCTTTGTTGTGCCCGTTAACGATGATAAGGACATTCCGGGCCGACATGATAGTACCGACACCTACGGTGAGAGCCGTTTTGGGAACAAGATGGGTATCGCCTCCGAAGAAACGGGAGTTGGCGATAATCGTGTCTTGGGTCAGTGTTTTTACGCGGGTGCGTGACGTTAACGAAGACCCCGGTTCGTTAAAAGCGATATGGCCGTCGGGACCTACACCGCCGAGGAACAGTTCGATACCCCCGTAAGATGCTATTTTGGCTTCATAGCGGGCACATTCTTCTTCGGGGTCGGCAGCGTTGCCGTTGAGTATATTCACGTTTTCCGGGCGAATATCGATGTGGGAGAAGAAATTGCTCCACATGAACGTATGGTAACTTTGTTCGTGGTCCTCGGGCAGATTGCAATATTCGTCCATGTTGAAAGTCACGACATTACGGAACGAAACGACACCTTTACGGTTCAATTCTATCAAATGTTTATACATGCCCAGAGGCGACGACCCTGTGGGAAGACCCAGTACGAAAGGTTTATCCTCTGTCGGTTTGAACTTATTGATGCACGATACCACATAATTAGCGGCCCAACGAGAAACGGCATCATAGGTTGGTTCGATAATCAGTCTCATGATTTGTATATAATTTTAGCTTTCCCCAAAAGTAATCATTTTTTGGGAAGTACAGATGTGTATGTGAAAATTTTGTGTATTTTTCTAAAAATCGAAAGTGATTCCGTGATTTTTTACCTTTTTTGTGTGGAAAAAGTGTAAAGGAATCGTTAAGTTTGTAACTTAAAAAAAACTATCGCGATGAAAACAAATCTAAGTTCTCAGATTAAACTGGATCGGATACCCAAAAGGTATTATGCTCCTGATGGTGAGTTGGAACTTGCGGCTCTTACACGAGACGAGAAAGTTTACACCAAAATCTTTGAAGGCTCTGAAGAAGGGTCGGTGTATGTAGCTCATGACGTAGCGGAATTGATACAGAAATGCAAGGCAGAGCATCGTCATTGTGTGCTCGCTTTGGGTTCGGGTGTCGGTACTCACGCCGTTTATGCCGAATTGGTACGCATGTATCAGGCCGGCGAAGTCAGTTTCTCGAATGTCATAGTATTCAATATCGGGGAATATTATCCTTTGGCAGAAGGAGCTCCCGGGACGATGAGCCTGTTGAAAGAGCTGTTGCTCGACAAGGTGAATATCGATCCCGAGAATATTCATTCGCCCGGTAAGTTGGTATCGAAAGAAGATGTGTACCAGTATTGTAAAAATTACGAAGAAGAAATAGAGGCTTGCGGTGGTATCGATTTAGCTTTGTGCGAGATCGGTGCGGTCGGAAATCTGGCATTTAACGAACCGGGTTCGCAGCTCAACTCTTCCTGCCGTCTGATGCTGCTCGGTAGCGATGCTCGCCACATGGCATCGTCGCAGTTCAATTCGAGCGAGAATGTTCCCCGCAGCGCCGTTACGTTGGGTATATCCAATTTGATGTCGGCTCGTCGTATCGTTTGTGTCGCTTGGGGTGAAAATAAGGCCAACATCGTGAAACGCACGATCGAAGGTGACATTACCGATTTGATACCCTCTTCGTTCCTGCAAACCCACCGTCGGGCGAAAATCGTGCTCGATTTGTCGGCTGCCGAGGCTTTGACGCGTATCAGTCGTCCGTGGCTGGTAACGTCGTGCGAATGGGACGAGAAGCTCATTCGTCGGGCGATCGTTTGGTTATGCAAGGTGACAGGAAAACCCATCTTGAAATTAACCGACAAGGATTACAACGACAATGGATTGAGCGAATTGGTAGCCCTTTTCGGATCGGCCTATAATGTCAATATCCGCATCTTCAATTCGTTACAACACACGATTACCGGTTGGCCCGGAGGGAAACCCAACGCCGACGATACATTCCGTCCGGAGCGTGCCAAACCTTATCCCAAACGAGTGATCGTATTCAGCCCGCACCCCGATGACGATGTGATTTCGATGGGCGGCACACTCAAACGGTTGGCCGACCAGAAACACGATGTACACGTGGCATACGAAACTTCGGGTAATATCGCCGTGGGTGACGAAGATATGATGCGTTACATCATGTTGATCGACAACATTGCCAAGAAATTCAAATTCGATACTCCCGAGCTTTTGAAGAAAAGCAACGAGATACATAAATTCATCGGTAAGAAGAAAGACGGGGAATCCGATACGCCCGATATTCGTTTCATCAA
>OLRU01002579.1_pt1 | contig 12608 bp, 9 predicted proteins | sample 1672961 | NCBI WGS metagenome assembly OLRU01 (sample SAMEA3136741, study PRJEB25190) | human gut metagenome | biome: human gut; feature: human-associated habitat; material: faeces | place: Austria | collected 2013 | reverse complement strand
CCGCATTCATGTCGCGGATCAGCTTGTAGGCGTGACCGATGGAAATACCCATAAGGTCGGATAACTCCGCTGCTGTCAGATAAAACCGTTTTTCTTCATTCATTGTATTCACCTCGTTTGTATTTGTGTAGCGAATATCGCTATGTCTATATTATATGTAGCGGTACTCGCTATGTCAATATATCTTTTCATTGTTCATAATGATTTCACAAATTTCTATTTTTCGAGTTGATTTTGGGTATATTTTAGGCACACTTTGGGCACATTTTTGGGCCCAAACATGGATTTTTAATAGCAGTCATGCTATAATATACTTTGTAATAATTCGTGATGAGTCATTATCATTCAAGTAGGTGCCGCACATGACGATAGGTGAGCGTATTCGCTATTGCCGTAAGCGAGTCAATATAACGCAAAGCAAGCTGGCTGAACTAACGGAAATTCACCCGGTTTCTATCCGCAAATACGAAACAAATAAAATGCAGCCACAACCCGCGCAAATTAAGCGGATTGCAGCTGCATTAGGAGTAAGCTATTATGTTCTGACCGGCTCCTTTGAGCCTGGCTCTGTTGTCCTTGAAACGGACGGCGATCTGATGAGGCTGCTGATTGTCTTGCTCAATTCTAAAGTGTTGCTGATTGACGGTAAGCGAGAGGCCGATTATCATATTCTTCCTGAAAATATTCATATCCGCGTAAACCAGTTACTTGAACCATATTTTCAAATCACCTCTGTGAATAAGTCGGATTTCTCGTTGCCACTTTCCAAGTTTGAGTTGGCAATCCAAAATCAAGATATTTGTAGCAAACTGTCCTGTTGGGATGCCGTCTACAATGAATGGGAAAACGCTTCTGTTATCGCAAAGATGGCAAAGGACCCCACCGCCATTCTTGACGATGTAACGCGCCGCAAGGAAATGTTGGAAATTGAATTGCAGTGCAGTAACTATTATCTGGATATGTCCGACGGCGTACAGCACCCTGTACCTAAACCGGATTACACAGAAAATGCTCCCGAATCTTTCCTTTCCAGTCTGCTGAAAAAGAAAGAAGATTGACCTCAAATTTACAAACGGGAGTCAAAACGGAGTCAGTAAAAAGAAAGAGCCCGTATATTGAACGATAGAACGTTCAATATACGGGCTCTATTTAGCTTTCGCGATTATTCAAACTCAATCGTTGCCGGCGGTTTTGTGGTGTAGTCGAACATGACGCGGTTGATGTTCTTGACCTCGTTCACGATGCGGTTGGCGGCGGTGGTGATGGTCTCCGTCGGCAGGATCGTGACCTCGGCGGTCATGAAATCCGTCGTGGTGACGGCGCGCAGAGCGATGGCGTAGTCGTAGGTGCGCTCGTCGCCCATGACGCCGACACTGCGCATGTTGGTCAGCGCGGCAAAGTACTGGCTCGGGCGCTGGGCCATGGGCAGCTTGTCGATCTCCTCACGCCAGATGGCGTCGGCATCCTGCACGATGGCGACCTTCTCGGGGGTCACATCGCCGATGATGCGGATGGCCAGGCCCGGGCCGGGGAACGGCTGGCGGGCGACAAGGTACTCCGGCAGGCCCAACTCACGGCCAGCCTGACGGACCTCGTCCTTGAACAGGTCGCGCAGCGGCTCGACGATTTCCTTAAAGTCAACGTAGTCGGGCAGACCGCCGACGTTGTGGTGGCTCTTGATCGTGGCAGATTCGCCGCCGAGGCCGGACTCGACCACGTCGGGGTAAATCGTACCCTGTGCCAAAAAGTCCACAGCACCGATCTTTTTAGCCTCATCCTCAAAGACGCGAATGAACTCCTCGCCGATGATCTTGCGCTTGCGCTCGGGGGCGTCCTGACCGGCCAGCTTCTTGTAGAAGCGGTCACGGGCATCGACGCAGACAAAATTGATGTCGAACTGGCCGCCCTCGCCAAAGACCTCGCAAACCTGCTCGCGCTCATTCTTGCGCAGCAGACCGTGGTCCACGAACACGCAGGTCAGCTGCTTGCCGATGGCCTTGGCCAGCATGGCCGCGCAGACGCTGGAATCCACGCCGCCGGACAGGGCGCAGAGTACCTTGCCGTCGCCGATCTTTTCGCGCAGGGCCTTGACGGAGTTTTCCACGAAGGAGTCCATCTTCCAGTCACCGGCGCAGCGGCAGACATTATAGACGAAGTTATGCAGAATTCTCGTGCCGTTCTCGGTGTGCAGGACCTCGGGGTGGAACTGCACGGCGTAGAGGCCACGTGCCTTATCCTGCGCGGCAGCCACCGGACAGTTGGGCGTGTGGGCCACGATCTCAAAGCCGGGGGCGGCCTGCTCGATGTAGTCGTTATGGCTCATCCAGCAGACATTCCGCGCGGGCAGCGTGTCAAACAGCGGGCTGGCGGTGTCCAAGTCGACCAGCGTCTTGCCGTACTCGCGCTCGGGTGCCTTGCAGACCTTGCCGCCCAGCATGTGCATCATCAGCTGGCTGCCGTAGCAGATGCCGAGGATGGGCACGCCCCAGTTATAAATTTCGGGGTCGATCGTGGGCGAATCCGGCAGGTAGGCGCTGTTGGGTCCGCCGGTGAAGATGATGCCCTTGGGGTTTTTGGCCTTGATTTTGGCAAGGTCGGTGCGGTACGAATAAATCTCGCAATATACGTTGCATTCGCGGACGCGGCGGGCGATCAGCTGATTATACTGGCCGCCGAAATCCAGAACGATGACAGTTTCCTGCTGCATGAGGAGACTCCCTTCTCTATTTATAGTCCTATTGGGTTATTATAGCACGTTTTGGCGGGTTTGAACAGATGGGGAGGGAAAATAAATTATTTTTGCGTTTGTGTGGCGTACAGCGTGACGCAGGGGCGCCTTGTATATGTGCCCGGGCCGTGTGCGGCTGCGTTAGGTTCGCAGGCGGATTGGGAATCCGCCCCTACGGTGGTGGCGGGAGGCTTGCGGCGGCATGAGGGCATGCCGCCCTACATCCCCACATAAATGATACACGTAGGGCGGGGTGCCCCACCCCGCCGCAAGTTCACACCAGCTCCACCTTATACTTTGCCAGCCAATAGTTCAGCTGCAAAAACCACGCGATAGTCTGGGGCGTGGTCATCAGCTGACCGTACCACGGGATGGGGTTATCCGCGCCGGAGGCCAGCAGCGTTTCCAGTGCGTCCGCCCGAATGATGCGCAGAAGCGGCGCGGCGGGGTCGTTCAAGACGGTGCGCAGCTCCGCCGAGACGGCAGCCAGGTAGCTGGGGTTCCACGTTTTGGGGTACGGGCTTTTGCGCCGCCACAGAACCTCGTCGGGCAGCACGCCGCGCATGGCCTCGCGCAGGAGGCCCTTTTCCTGCCCGTGATAGTCCTTGAACTCCCACGGGACCGAGTAGAGATACTCCGCAATGCGGTAATCGCAGAACGGCACGCGGACCTCGAGGCCGCTGTACATGCTCATACGGTCCTTGCGGTCCAGCAGCGTCTGCATAAACCATTTGAAATTCAGGTTCATCATCTGGCGCATCCGCTGTTCTGCGTCAAGCAGGCCGGGGCGGACGGAGGTCTGTGCCAGCGTGGCGCGATAGCGTTCATCCACGAACGCTGCCGGGTCGATGCCGCCCAGCACACCGGGCTTGATGAACGACGCGCGGTAGGCCGTGGACTGCGCCCATGGGAAGCCATACCGCTCGCGCACCGTGGGGTCGCGGTACCACGGGTAGCCGCCGAAAATTTCGTCCGCACACTCCCCCGACAGCGCCACCGTGGCGTGGGGCTTGATATGCCGGCAGAACACGAGCAGCGACGCATCCACGTCCGCCATGCCGGGCAGGTCGCGGGCGTCCACCGCGGCGTACAGCGCGGGCACAAGCTCCGGCGTGTCCAGCGTGACCCAGTGGTGCCTGGCATGGAGAAAGTCGTTCATTTTGCGGATGTAGGGTGCATCCGCGCCGGGCTGAAATTTTGTCGCGTGGAAGTACTTTTTGTTGTCCCGGTAGCCCACCGAGAACGTTTGCAGCTGGTTGCCCTGCGCCGTAAAATGCGCGTCGGCGATGGCCGAGATCAGGCTGGAATCCAGCCCGCCGGACAAAAACGTTGCCACGGGCACGTCGGACACGAGCTGCCGCTCGATAGCATCGGTGACGAGGTCGCGCACCCTGTGGGCCGTGGCGGCGAAGTCGTCGGGGTGGTCGTGGTCTTCGAGCCGCCAGTAGGTGTGCAGGGTCAGGCGGGCGGTTTGGGTCTCATAGACAGCGTACTGGCCGGGCAGCAGCTCCCGCACATTTTGAAATACGCCGCAGCCCGGCGTGCGTCCAGGGCCAAGCAGCAGCACCTCGGCCAGGCCGTTGGCATCGACGCGGGGCGGCACAGCGGGGTGCGCCAGCAGGGTCTTCAGCTCACTGCCAAATATCAGCGAGTCCTCCGCCTGCGTGTAGAACAGCGGCTTGACGCCGCAGCGGTCCCGCGCCAAAAACAGCGTACCTGTGTTTTGCTGCCAGACCGCAAACGCAAAAATACCGTTGCACCTGGGCACGCAGTTTGCGCCCCACTCGGCAAAAGCGTGGAGCAGTACCTCGGTGTCGGAGTGCCCGTTGAAGCTGTGCCCGCGGGCGGTCAGTGCGGCGCGCAGCTCGGGCGTGTTGTAGAGCTCGCCGTTATAAACCAGCACATAGGTTTCACCCTGCCAGTCCAGCTGCATGGGCTGCAGGCCGTTTTCGAGATCCACAACCGCCAGCCGCGCGTGGATGAGCGCCGCCGCGCCGCAGATGTACATACCGCGCTGGTCCGGCCCGCGCCGCGCCAGCGTTTGCTGCATGGCGCAGTAGGCTGCGTACCGCCGCTGGATGGTCCGGGGGTCGCGCCCGACCTGCCCCGCAATTCCGCACATAAAAACGCCCCCTTTGCATGATTCACAAATGAATATGCAGGTGGGGGCGGGGGTATGATCTTTTTGGTTTCGGGAAAGGGCTTTGGCCGTTTGCGGTCTGTTTCTTACTTTCCCGCAATCGCGTCTGCGATGTGACCGGCGACGGCATCCTTGCTCTGGAGGGGCAGCTCGGTGATGCCTTGGGCGGTGATGATGGTCACAACGTTCGTGTCGACGCCGAAGCCTGCGCCGGGCACCTTCAGGTTGTTGGCCACGATCATGTCCATGTTCTTCTTGTGCAGCTTGGCCGTGCTGTTTTCAATCAAGTCGCGGGTCTCCATCGAGAAGCCGCAGACAAACAGCTTTTCCGGCTTATGCGCACCGACCCAGGCTAAAATATCGTCGGTGCGTTCCAGGGCAATATTCATCTCGCCGTCGTGCTTTTTGACCTTGTCCGCAGCGACAGTGGCCGGGCGGTAGTCGGCCACGGCGGCGGCCATGACGAGGGCGTCAGCGTCCATGGCGTTTGCCTTGACGGCCTCAAACAGGTCGGCGGCGGTGGTGAACGGAACGCTCTTTACAAACGGCACGGGCGGCAGCGTGCAGCCGGTGGACGCCAGCAGCGTGACGTCCGCGCCGCGCAGCATACAGGCGCGGGCCACAGCGTAGCCCATCTTGCCGGTGGAGTGGTTCGTCAGGTAGCGCACGGGGTCCATCGGCTCCTGCGTGGCACCGGCGGAGACGACGACCTTTTTGCCTTTAAGGTCTTTCGCGCAGGCCAGCTCCCGCAGGACGTAGTCGACCAGCACACCCTCATCGGGCAGACGGCCCGAGCCGACGTCGCCGCAGGCCAGCATACCGGAGCCGGACGGGATGACCGTGAAGCCGTAGTGTTCCAGCGTTTTGAGGTTATCCTGGGTGATGGGGTTTTCGAGCATGTGGGTGTTCATGGCGGGCGCGACGAGCTTGGGGCAGGTCGCGGCCAGCGTGACGGTGGTCAGCATGTCGTCGGCCTGACCGTGGGCCAGCTTGGCGATGACGTTGGCCGTGGCCGGGGCGATGAGCATCAAATCTGCCGCGTTGGCAAGGCTGATATGGGCCACGTCGTACTGGAAGTTGCGGTCAAACGTATCGACCTGGCAGCGGCGGCGGGTCAGCGTCTCAAACACCAGCGGCGAGATAAACTCGGTGGCGTTTTTCGTCATAAGAACGTGTACATCCGCGCCCAGCTTGACGAGTGCATGCGCCACGTTGGGCATTTTGTAGGCGGCAATGCCCCCGGTGATGCCGAGGACGACGGTTTTATTTTTTAACAGCATTTGTAAGGTCACACCCCTGCTAAACAAATAATAAATAAGAAATAAAAAATAATAAATGATGTGGAGTTTTTGCCTTTGGCAAAAACGAAATTGCTCTGCGTGTATTATAGCAGATTGACGCCCCGTATGCAAATGCGTATAATATTTTTGAGCGGTGCGCAGCGCCGCGATCCACCATATTTGTTATTTATTATTTTTTATTTCTTATTTTATAAAAGGATAGATTATGGTTTTAGCAGTTGACATCGGCAACTCCAACATCTGCATTGGCGGGCTGGACGGGGCGGACCACCGCACCATTGCGTTCACGACCCGCATGGTCACCCGCCCCCGCTGCACCGAGGACGAGTACGCCGCCGAGATGAAATTTCTGCTGCGGCGCCTGCCTGTGGACCCCACCGTCTGTGAGGGCGTTATTGTGTGCAGCGTCGTGCCGCGCCTGACCGGCGTGCTGGCCGCCGCCTGCAAACGGCTGACCGGGCGCGAGGCGCTGGTCGTGAATTACACGCTGGACACCGGGCTGACCTTCGCCGTGGACGAGCCCGCCAAGGTAGGCCGGGACCGCATCGCCGATGCCGCTGCGGCAGCGGAACACTATCCCCTGCCCTGCATGACCGTGGATCTGGGCACGGCGACAACATACAACGTTATATCGGACAAAAATGTGTTTCTGGGCGGGTTCATCGTGCCCGGCGTGCAGACGAGTCTGCGGGCCATCAGCGCGGGCACGGCGCAGCTGCCGCCCATCGCGCCCGAGCCGCCGGAGCATCTGATTGGCGCGAACACCGTCGCCGCGCTGAACAACGGGGCCATGTTCGGCACCGCCGCCATGCTGGACGGGTTAGCGGACCGTGTTGAGGCCGAGCTGGGCCAGCCGCTGGCCGTGGTCGCCACCGGCGGGTTAGCGCCGTACATTATGCCCTGCTGCAAGCGGAAGATCATCTATGACGCCGATTTGCTGTTCAAGGGGCTGGCACTGATCTGGGAGAGGAACGGGAAATGAATCGACTGTATAAAGTTTTAAAGACCGCCGTCTGGTGTGTGATCGGCGTGTTTTTGGGCGTGACGGGCTACACCTGCTGGGACTATCACGCCCATCCCGGGCTGTATGCGCTGCAATCCGCACCGTGGTATACGAGCATCCAGATTCACGCCGTGTTTACCGCGGTGGTGGTCGGCGTGCTGCTGGCTGGGATGTGGTTTTTGAAGCGGCGGATGAAGTAGCCTGCTGTTTGTGGGCGGTTTGCGACGGCGGAAGGTGCCCGGGCGGCATGTATGCCGCCCCTACGACTATCGAGAACGGGCGTATGCGTTCCGCGGAGCGTCGCGGACGCCAACCCCTGCGGCGTAGGGGCGGATTCCATATCCGCCCGGGGTGTTTGCGGCGACGGAAGATGGATGCGGAGCGGTTGCCTGTTTATTCTGCCGGTTTGTAGGGGCGAGCATTGCTCGCCCGCAAGCTTTACGCAGCAACGTATTTCCCGGATTTTTTTGCAAGAAAAGCGGGCACGGGCGAGCAATGCTCGCCCCTACAGTCTACACATGACAAAATCAGAGTTTAAAGAGCATCTCATTTATAACTGACAGCTATCGTTTGTCCAACCATTCTCCCACCTTCTGCGTACGCAATGTCGACATACGCTGGGATTTGATATATTCTTGCAATAGTTGCTTCCGTTCTCCAAAACAAAGAAATTTCCATAAATCGGCAAACTTCGTTGCTCTTTTTTCCATTTTTCTTTATCTGTTCTTTCTTTTTCTGCATAGTCCTTTCTCAAATCGTCAATTTTTTCTTCAAGTTGACGATTCCTTTTTCGTACATTTCTTTCAATCTCATCTTCGTCTATGAAAGTCATTTCACTGTTTTGCTGTGCAATCTTTCTTCTCCGTTTTATTTCATCCCGCGCCAATTTCATGCGCACGACATCCGCATCTACTGGCTGAATACTCTGCTCCTCAAAATATTGTTCGCTCTTAGCCAGCCATCTTTCAGCTTCATCCAAGTTTCTGTCAAATCCATGCCCTACTGCGTATCGCATGGAAATCGCGATTTCAGCGTCTATATTTCCTTGCATCGCCGCTTTTAGATACCATTCTGCAGCATGTTTGTACTCTTTGGCAGCATCATAAGCTTTCGCAAGCGCCAGCATCGCTTCAGGGTCGCCGCTCTTTGCTTTCGTTGCGTATTGCTCGTTTTCATTTAAAACTTTTTGTTCTATTGGCGTTTCTTCACTTTTTTGAGCGGGTAGTTGCGCCTTCTTTGAATTTTTATTGCTCATAGCAAAGCAAACTACTACAATAAGCAAAACAATTATTAATAGAATCGCCATACCTGTCTCCTATCTCATTCTCATATGCTTGATTGATGCTTTTGAAAATTTTATATACTATGATTCTATTTTATATTATATTTTCTTACTTGTCTACATATAAAATTCCAAGTCAAGTAAGAAGTTCTGTCTCTAGCCCACCACGGATAGGTCAATCCTTCTCCCCTCTCCAAGAAAGAGACAGTTTAAGGAGGCAGTTGCCATAAGCCTCCGGGCCGGGCATGCCCGGCCCCTACCGCACGATGATATTAAAAAAGCACAAAAAGCCGCAGCTATGCGTTTTTCTGCACAGCTGCGGCTTTATTTACACTCTTTTATGCGCTCACATGTCCGGCGTCACGGGCACGGCACCGTAGTTGCGGATGTTCAGGACGTGGCAGCTGCCTTCGCCGAAGCAGCCGTCGATGGCGGCCTTGTAGGCGTCCAGCAGGTCAACGGGCACAAACGCCTGAATGGTGCCGGCAAAGCCGCCGCCCTGCAGACGCCACGCGCCGCGGCCATTCAGCACGCGCTGGCTCAGGGCCAGGGCCACAGGCACGCCCTGCTCCTTCGGGCTCTTGATGCTGTAGGCGTTCTGGTTGAACTCAAAGCTGGAGTGACCGCCCTCAATAATCAGGCGCAGGAACGTATCAAAATCGTCCTCGCGCACGGCGTCGCAGAGCTGGGCGGCGCGGCGGCAGTCGTTGTAGAAGTGCATCGCACGCACGACGGCGCGGTCCCCCACGGCCTTGCGCAGCTTGGGCAGAGCCTTGTAGAACTCGTCCTCATCGACCTCGCGCAGGACCTTTTTGCCGAACTGCTCGGCCACACTCTCCATCTCACGGCGGATGGCGGCATAGTCGTCGGTCAGGTCGGCGTGGCTGCCCTTCGTATCGCTGATGCACATGACAAAGCCGTGCTTCGCCAGGTCAATGGCCGTCTGGCCGACCACCGGGTGGGCCGGGTCCTTGAAGTCGATGGTGATAACGCCGCCGACGGCGCAGGCGGTCTGGTCCATCAGGCCGCAGGGCTTGCCGAAGAACACATTCTCGGCATACTGGCCGATCTGGGCGATCTTGACCTGGTTGAACTTCTCCATGTCATTGTTGTTGTACTCGCCGCGCAGGATGGCACCGATGCAGACCTCAAAGGCTGCGGAGCTGGACAGACCGGAGCCGCGCAGCACGTTGCTGGTGGTGTAGCAGTCAAAGCCGCCCACCTTGCCGCCCGCATCCACGATGCCCTTGGCGACGCCGCGGATCAGGGACGCGGAGTGCTCGGCCTCGCGCGGCTGCGGGACGAGGTTGGTGACATCGACGTCGTCAATTTTGTCAAAGCCCAGGGACTTGACGCGGATGACATTTTCCTCATTCGGGGAGACGACGGCCACCATATCCAGGTTGACAGAGCCTGCCAGCACCACGCCGTTGTTGTGGTCGGTGTGGTTGCCGCCGATCTCGGTGCGGCCCGGGGCGGAATAGAGGCGCACCGTGCGGTTGGTGCCGTATTTCTTTTCAAATTCGTCGATCAGGTCGGTATAGCGCTTGCGCTGCTCCTGCACGGCGTCTGCACCGTACAGCTTGGCAAAGGCGGCGTCGTATTCGCCCTGTGCGATCTGCTGTTTGAGTTCTATGGTATTTGCCATGATTCCACTCACCTTTCCTGTCGGGCGGCTCTTTTCGTAGATATGCACAAATTGAGCCTTATGTTTTTAGGCAGACAGCCAAAGGAGCGGCTCTCTGCGGGTTTCTTGTTTTCAGTATAGCAAATCCTGCAAAAAAAGCAAACATTTTTTCCGCCTCTTTTATGGACTTTTGATGAATAGCTTGGTATAATGAAAATATCACACGAGCGAGGTGCCGCCATGACCATCAATGAGATGAAGCAATCCTACAAGCAGAGCTACACCGACAACGTCGAGCTCTCGATTTTTAACTGCGGGCATGAATACTGCCAGCCGGGCCATACCTGGGGTCCCGGCGTGCGCGACCACTACCTGATCCATCTGGTGGTGGCGGGCAAGGGTGTGTATCAGGTCAACGGGGCCTCGCACACGCTGCAGGAGGGCGATCTGTTCCTGGCCAAGCCGAACCAGCTCATCACCTACGCCGCCGACGAAACTGACCCGTGGGAGTACTACTGGGTCGGCTTCAACGGCGCGTGTGCCAACAAGCTGGTGCAGCAGACGCCGTTCTCCGACGCGCACCCCGTACACCACTGCAAGGACCCGCAGACCGTGCGGGAGGCGCTGTACAACATCTACCTGTCCCGCGGGCCGGAGCCGCAGTGCGAGGCCCTGATGACGGGCTATCTGTATATCTTTATGGCGCACCTGATGAAGGAGGCCCGCGAGGCGATGCCCAACGTGGGCTCGTCCAGCAGCCAGTACGTGCTGGCCGCCATCAAGTATATCCAGTTCAACTACTCGCATGATATTTCGGTGGACGATATTGCCAAGGCCGTCGGCGTCAGCCGCAGCCACCTGTACCGCGTGTTCATGTCGAACGTCGGGCAGAGCCCCATTGACTACCTGACAAGCTACCGCATCAGCGAGGCGTGCAGCCTGCTGAAGAATTCCAGCCTGTCGATTGCGGAAATTGCCGTATCTGTGGGCTTTTTTGACCAGTTTTATTTTTCCCGCGTGTTCAAGAAGGTCAAGGGCGTGCCGCCGAGCAAGTACCTGGCCACGCTGGAGAAGGAAGGCCCTGCCGCACCGCAGGCCATCAACCCGTAACATTTCCCGCACTATTTATAAGGAGCAGACATGCCTTTTACGAAAAATCAGATCATTACTCTGGAGATCGAAGCGCTCTCCAATGACGGAAACGGCGTGGCCCACAAGGACGGTCAGGCCGTTTTTGTGCCGCTGACCGCCCCCGGCGATGTGGCCGAGGTGCGCATTGTCAAGCCGATGAAGACCTATGCTTTTGGCCGCGTGGAGAAGCTGCTGACCGCCGGGCCGGGCCGCGTCAGACAGGACTGCCCGGTGGCCGGCCCCTGCGGCGGCTGCGGGCTGCGGCATATCAGCTATGAGGCCGAGTGCGCCGCCAAGACCCAGTTTGTACGTGACGCCTTTGCGCGGCTGGGCAAGCTGGACGTACCGGTGCCGGACGTGCTGGGCGCACCCGACACGGACCGCTACCGCAACAAGGTCCAGCTGCCCGTGGGCACCGACGAGAACGGGCATATTGTGACCGGCTTTTTTGCCGGGCGCAGCCACCGCATTGTGGCCTGTACCGACTGCAAGCTGCAGCCCGCGTGGATGAACGAGCTGGCCGCCCGCGCCTGTGCGCTGCTGGAGGAGAACGGCATCACTGCCTACAACGAGGAGACCCACACGGGCCGCGTGCGCCATTTGTACATGCGTCAGGGCTGGCACAGCGGGCAGCGGCTTTTGTGCTTTGTGGTAAACGGCAACGGTCTGCCGAACGAGGCGGAAATTTGCGCCACACTGCAAAAAGAGTTTGCTTTAACGACAATTTTGGTCAACCGCAACAGTGAGCGGACGAACGTTATTTTGGGCCGCAGGACCCGCACCGTGCTGGGCCCCGGCGTCATTGAGGACACGCTGGCCGGTGTGCCGCTGCGGATGGGTGTGCATGAATTTTACCAGGTCAACACCCCCGCCGCCGAGGTGCTCTACGCCAAGGCGCGGGAGTACGCCGGGCTGAAGCCGGACGATTTTTTGCTGGACCTGTACTGCGGCATGGGCACGATCGGGCTTTCGATGCTGGCAGACTGCAAGCGCTTAGTCGGCGTTGAGGTCGTGCCGCAGGCTGTCGAGGGCGCGAAGGAGACCGCCGCGCGGCTGGGACTGGACGCGGACAGAGCGGACTTCCGCTGTCAGGATGCCGGTGCAGCCGCCGCCCAGCTCGCCGCCGAGGGTGCGCGTCCCGACGTGATCGTCGTAGACCCGCCCCGCAAGGGCTGCGACGAGGCGACCCTGACCGCCATTGCCGAGATGGCCCCGCGGACCGTGGTCATGGTCAGTTGCAACGCCGCAACAGCGGCAAGGGATGCCAAGTGGCTGACCGAGCACGGGTATAAAGCCGTGGAGGTCCAGCCGGTGGATCTGTTCCCGAGGACGAAGCACGTAGAGACGGTAGTTCTTTTGTCCCACAAAAAAGCCGACAGTTATATCCACATTGATG
>OLRU01002576.1_pt1 | contig 12623 bp, 18 predicted proteins | sample 1672961 | NCBI WGS metagenome assembly OLRU01 (sample SAMEA3136741, study PRJEB25190) | human gut metagenome | biome: human gut; feature: human-associated habitat; material: faeces | place: Austria | collected 2013 | reverse complement strand
ACAGAAAACAAAAAAAGCTCTGAAATCCTTGAATTTCAGAGCTTTGCTTTAATTTATTATTTACTTTCGCGGTGCGTACGGCTCTAAGCCCAAGATATTCAAATATAATCAACTGTTATCACATTTTCATAAGTAGCCGAATATTCGGGATTTTACGCTATTGGTTGGGTACAACCGTACCCAAATAGTAAAGCCATTTTCGGGTACTTTTTCGGGTTTTCTATTTTTTGCTATTGCCCTTTTCTTCTTCGGAAAAGGTATCAAATTTAGACATGTTTTCCTCTTTAACCGCATCCACTATTTTTATATACGGCTTCATTGCCTTGTAATCACTATGCCCCGTCCATTCCATAATAACATTAGTTGGAATACCCAACCTTATAGCATTGCAGATAAACGTCTTTCTTCCGCTATGCGTAGTAAGAAGTTCGCACTTCGGCAAAACATTTTCATAACGTTTGTTCCCCTTGAAAAACACTATTCTAACGGGTTCTTTTATTCCAGCCATTTCGGCAGCTTCTTTAAGGTATTCGTTCATTTTCGCATTGCTGATAACCGGAAGGGCTAACCCTTTGGGGAATTTGATGTTTTTGTATTTGTCAAGTATTTGAAGCGCGTATTTGTTCAGTTCTATATGCAAACGGTCTTCGGTTTTCAGAGTAACGATGGATATAAAAGGTTTGTTTGTTGTCCGTTTGACATCGCAGGGACGTAGCCGGGCTACATCGGAATAGCGCAACCCAGTAAAGCAGCAGAAGCAAAACACATCACGTACGCACGACAAAGAACTGCGGTTTTCCGGGAATTGATATTTTAGAAAGTGTTGCAGTTCTTCCCATGAAAGGAAGATAACTTCTTTGCAGTCTATCCCCTTGAAACGCGGTTTATATTGTTCATGCAAAAGCCCATTATAGTAGCCGTTATTACAAGCCCAACGGAGAAACCAACGTACATAACTCATATACTTGCTTACGGTCGTATTCATTTGCCCCGCATCTTGCAGGTATTTAACAAAGCCTTGTAAGTTTTCCTTCGTTAGTAGATTTAGTATTTGCTGTGGCATATATGCGTATAGATGCTTACGCAAACTGCTAAACTTCGTATAAGTAGCCGGAACCCAGTTATTAGCCGTACCAGCTTCTACTACAAATTTGTCGAAGACCGTGAAGAAGTCCGGCGTAACGTCCTTCTTCTTCCTTCCGGTTGCTTCATCAAAAGCTGCCTTAAATTCTTTCGCAGTTGGCGTTCTGCGGTTGTCAAGTTCAAACCGGGTTAGGACTTCTTCAACAATAGAAGAAAGGTTTGTTAGAGCGCGATTTATTTCCCCTGCCGTTTGGTTGAAACTATTCTTTGCGCCGACTTTCACGCAGGCGTTATTATTATCCCACTTTTCCGCGTCTATTACATAGCCGGAACGTAAATCTACACGAATACCAGCAAAAGACACCCGTAAGCGTATAGGCACGTTTTCCGTTAGCCTATCCCCTTCCGTTCGCGGCGATAATTGGTACTTAATAGAAAACTTCATTATTCGATAAGCATTTTACCGCGCCCGGTTATAAGCCAGCGTGAGGAAATAGGATAATTAACGACCAGCGAATAAATCGCTTCTACTTCTATATTCTTGTAGCGTGATTGGTAGCCGGGCTTCGGAGAAACGCCATAAGTAAGCCGCATTTCCCTATAACGTGGCGCACTCAAATCGTAAAGCGTACAAAACGCCTCCAACGCGCTAACCTTACCCAAACTAACAATCGCTTCAATAGCTTCAAAGAAACGACGGTTTATCCCATCGCTTATAGGCGAAGGTTTAGCTATTGTACGGGGCATAAATTCGCACGTTTAAGGTCAGACATCATTTTATTATATTCCCCTTCCGGTATTCGGGCACATTCATTCCCGGACAAATAGGCAGCTTCCAACGCGTCAAACACAACCGCTGGAATAAACGGGTACAAAGCCCGATTACTATAAAACTTATCTACATTTACTTCTACCATATAGCTAATAGTTATTTTTGTTGATTTTTCAATTTAAGCGCATTTCGTTCCAAAATGGTATAGTTGTAAGGCGAAAATAAAATAACGCGAAAATGGGCTTAAAATAGCCTTGTTTTCGTATCACTTTAATACGGCGATTGTATGATATTATTATCATATAAGTACGTGCGTGTGATACTATGTTATGGAAGCCTTTTTAGAATTTCGGAACTTTACGACCGAATACTAAACGGCATTTGCACATCCAGCACGTTCTACCGTTTGGGCATTGGCTTTTTTGTTTAATTCTGTAAGGCTTTCTATTGTACGCTGCTGGCTTTCTATAATTGAAAGCAAACGCGCCTTTTCGTTATTAGCTTCTTCCAGCAACTTAGCCAACAGTTCGGAAGAAGGCAACCCGCCCGTATTTTGCCGTTGTTCGCCTTCCTTCTTTCCGTCAGACAACAACATTTCCCCCTGACCCAACAAAAGCCAAAGCGGATTAAGTTCCGGGAAGTGTATGCTAATAGCTTGCATTTTATCCGGTTGAATAGACTTTTTTATAGACATAACATAAGAGGAAGACACGCCAATGCGCCTGCAAAATTCCCTTTCGCTAATATTCAGCGTATCTATAAATTGTTTAAGTCGCTCTTTTACACTTGTTTCCATAAACGTAACTGTTTCTAAAAGTTAAAAATCAGCTTTCAGCTAAAAATATGAACACTTTTAGTTTGCATATTGTATGCTTTTACTATACATTTGCATTGTGTTAGTTGTTCAGTTGCAAAGGTAAGCAAAAAGCGAACACTTAGCAATGACAAAAACACGCTAATTTACAGAAATTTATAAAAGCTATATGATACATACAAGTAAATTCATTAACAGGAACTTCCGCATTAAAGTAAGCGGAATAGACAACGAAGGCAACCGTATTAACAAGCTGGTAGGCGTAAGCGGACTTCTGAAATTGATTGGCGAAACTTTAGCCGATAAGTTTGTAACACGTGCTTTGAAAGCCGGATTAGACAAAGTTAAGTGCTGCCTGCGTAGAGGGCTTCGCATTACTTTCTATGTAAAATAACATAACATTCAGCTATATGGAGAAAGATTTTGAAAGCATTAGAAGCAAGGTTCAGAAACTACAAGCCCTTGCGGAACGCGGTGAGAAAGGCGAAGCCCTGAACGCAAAGCGTTTGTTAGACCAACTATTAGCTAAATACGGAGTTTCGTTGGAAGAAATAGTAGAAGCACAGGAAGAAAAACAGCAGTACACCTTCAACGTAAAGGAAAACGGGTACGGATTTACTTTGTTTACCCAGTGCTATTTCAACGTTACAAACGAAATACGGATGAGATACCGCCAGCGCAGAAGATACGTTACCGTTGAATTAACCAAAATGCAGTACGTAGAATTGCAGGCTTTGTACGATTGGCACTACAAACAGCTTACAAAGGACATGAAGCGGATGCAAAAGGAGTTTACGGAAGCGTACATACAAAAGCATAGGCTATTTGGCAAGCATAGTGACGACAACAACGAAGAAGAACGGGAATTAAGCCCGGAAGACCTGCAAAGACTTTTGCGTATGCTTAACTACATGGATAGCATGGAAGATACCAGCTATTACAAGCAGATAGGTAACGCTTCTTCTTCCGATTAACGTATTACCTTAATACAAATCAGAGGAACTATATATAAGCCAGCGGAAAAGGAATCCCCTTTGTAAAGGCTATAAACCGATGACTGCGGAAACAGACCGCGCGCGGGACGCTACGGGCGTACGAAGGGCGAACCTTCCCCCGCGCACTATGAATTTTAAATTTTACAATTATGGTAGTAACAACAGAAAATAAGAAAAAAAGCAGGGGCTTCCTTAGCGGGTTGAACCAATTACGAGTAGGCGATTACAAAATAGCGGTAACGGAAATAAAAGCTGCTTTGGGCATAAATAACCGGAATAGCTTCTACGCATACCGGGACGGAAAGATAGAGCCTAAAGTAACGCAGGCTAAAGCCGTAGAAGGCGTATTCAACAAATACGGTATAACAGCCAATATTTGGGACGTATGAGGTTAAAGGTAGAACTAAGTAGACGGGAAACCGAGGTAGCGCACTTGCTGGCGTGGGGAGCTTCCAAGAAAGAAGTAGCGGACATGCTGTTTATTTCGACCCGCACAGTAGAGAATACAGCCCGGAACATCTACGCGAAAGTAGGTATACAGAAGGCTACGGAACTTTGCGTTTGGTGGTTCTGCACAAAACATAATGTTCCGGTAAGCCTTGACCCGTTGAAACGTACATTCGTAGCGGTAGCCCTTCTTCTAATTATACTCCCGAAGGAACTTACCGGAAACGGCGATTTTTTCAGAGTAGGAAGACGCGCGCAGATAACACGGATTGCCAAAACGACGGGAAGACGCAAAGGCGAAAACGATTATAACCCTTTTGAAGTTTGCAGTTATGACTAAGATTTTTAAAGCCCTCGGCATTGAATTTACGAAGCCGCTAAAGTGGTATAACTGGCTTACCCTTGCTTGGGTCGCCGTTTCCTTTATTCTTCTAAGCATTGACACCGAAACCGCGCCTATATGGGCGGTATTCCTTGTAGTCGCGAATTTCGCCCTTTCGATAAAGGTAGCGGCAAAGACAGTGCCGGACATTAAAGACGACGAAAACAGTTAGACTATGGATGCTAAGAAAAGAATTATAGACCTTACGCTCGGCGAATTTCTGGACGCGATAGGCGAACGTATGGAAGTTTCAGCACAGAAACCGGAAAAGCCCAAATCGGCAAAGCGTTACGTGTACGGCTTGAAAGGGCTTGCAATGCTGTTGGGTTGTTCCAAGACAACCGCAGCGCGGTTGAAGGCTTCCGGACGGATTGATGAAGCGATAACGCAAGTAGGCGCGCTACTGATTATTGACGCTGATTTAGCGTTAAAGCTGGCAGCGGACAACAAAAAGAAATAACTTTTTAAAACACAGCTATATGATTAATAATATTTGGATTAACATTCCCGGCTTTTCTAAATACGAAATAAATAGGGAAAGCAGGCAGATACGAAGCTACTGCCGGGGAGTAGAACCGCGTATATTGAAACCATGCAATAACGCATTGATATTAAAGGCGGATAACGGGGAAAAATACACCGGAAGCCTTAAACGTTTCCTCTATTCGGCGGAAAAGAACATAGACCCGCGCGAGATTAGCCGAAAATACTGTATAGTTGAAACAACCAGCGGGCAGGTGGAACTAATAGACCGTAATACATTCCAAGAACGGATTAGGGAACGTTTGAGAAAGAAAACAAGCGTTTCCAACATACAAGAAGAATATTTGAATGCCATCCAATTTTGCGCGATTGTGTTGCAGGCATACCGAACGGGTGATTTTTCAATGGTAATAACCGAGATTGAAAGCCGTAAAGCAAAAGTTACGGAATACATCATCCGGCACAGAATAGCAGTACAGCCGGAACGCGTACGGGAAGTTTGGGAAACCGTCTTAGACGTAGCTCTAAACTGCATCATAGAGAAGCGCACCTACATAGTAAATCTTACGGGCTACTTGAACAGCATAGCGCGCTCCTATGCAGCCCAAAAGAAAAAATTAGAGAAAATAACCGTAAATCTTGACGCGGGATTTTATTCACTTCAAAAATATCAGTAATATGAGCAAAAAAGCAATCATCAAACGTTTAAGCCTTGCTAATTTCAAAGGCTTGCGTAACGTCGTTATAGACTTTAACGACACAGTTACAACCATCAGCGGACGGAACGGTACGGGAAAAACTACCGTAATGGATGCTTTTACATGGCTTCTTTGGGGCAAAGACAGCGAAGGGAATGTAGATAGCAAATTCGGAATTAAGACCAACGACGCGGAAGGCAATTTTATTCCCGACCTTGAACACGAAGTAGCCGGAACGTTAGAAATAATAGATACCGAAACGGGAAGCGTTGAAACCGTAGAACTTCGCCGCGTATTGGTTGAAGAATGGAAAACAGAGAAGGGAAAGACGGAAAGGAAGTTAAAGGGACACCATACCGACTACTTCTATAACGGAGTCCCATTAAAAACAAAAAGCGAATACGACGAACGTATAAACGCGATTATACCCGAAGCCGTTTTCAAGATGATTACCAACCCCTACTATTTCCTTTCCCTTCATTGGACGGCACAACGTGAAATGCTTTTGCAGATTGCCGGGGGAGTAAGCTACGAAGACATAGCGAAGGGCAATACAGCCTTTGCCACTTTGATAGAACAGCTTAGCGGGAAAACCGTAGAAGACTATAAACGCAAGATTTCAGCGCAAAAGGAGAAGATAACGAAGGAACTGGAAAAGATACCTACACGTATTGACGAAATAACGCGCGCTACCCCGCTGACACCGGATTATGACGCCCTTAATACCGAGAAGGAACAGCTTACAAAAGAATTGAACGACATAGACGAAGCCGCCGCATCAGCAGCGGAAGCCAACCGTATCGCCTATGAAGCTGCCGCTAAGGTACAAACCGCCATAAATGACAAACGTAGCAGCCAGCACGCTTTAGTATTTAAGGCAAAGGAAACGGCAAGGAACGAAGCGTTCAAAAAGAACGAAACCTACAATAATGCCGACCGCAAGTTACAGCAGGTTATAAACGACGAACGCAGCGAAGCCAGCCGTTACCGTAGCGAATACGACCGTTTGACGAACGAGAAGAAACGGACGCAAAGCACGATAGAAGGCTACAAGCAAATGCAGAACGAACTACGCAAAAGATGGTACAAAGTAAACGCCGAAGAATTTACCGCTACGGAAAGCCTTGTTTGCCCGTTGTTCAAGCACGCTTGTGCCGACCCGGTAGCATTAGCAAAATATAATACCGACCGGGAAGCCGCTCGCGAAAAATTCTATGCAGACCGGGAAGAACGCCTTAACAAGATTAATACGGACGGTCAGCGATTAAACGAAATGATAACATCGCAGGAAGAAGAAGCCAACCGGATAGACAAAGCGTTAGCTGAATTGGAAGCCAGCCACACTACCGCCGTAACAAAGGCGAAAGAAGACCGCGAAGCGTTGCAAAAGGTTTTGAATGATAATCCACGCGTAAATACCGAACCGGATATTAACGGAGAAGACCTCCCGGAATGGGTTGCACTTGAAAAAGAAATAAAGGAACTTTCCGAACAGCTTCCAGCCTTCAACGCAGAAGACGCGGCAAGCAGAACAGAGATACGCCAACGGAAAGCCAACCTTACCGCCCGGCTTGATGAAGTAAAGCGTAAGCTAAACCTTCGCACCATTATAGAAGCCAACGAAAAGCGCATAGCCGAACTAAACGGGGAAGCCGCAAAATTGGCGCAGGAACGCGCCGAAATACAAGGATGCGAAATAGTAATAGCCGATTTGATAAAAGCCCGTATGACGGAAGTGGAACGCCGCGTAAACGGATTGTTTAGCCGGGTTCAGTTCAAGATGTACAAAACGCTCGTAAACGGCGAAAAAGAACCGGATTGCATTTGCCTTATTGACGGGGTAAAATACGCGGATAAGAACCAAGCCGGGAAAGTTAATGCCGGGCTTGACATAATAAACACCCTTTGCACATTCCACAACGTTAGCGCGCCTATTTTCGTGGATAACGCAGAAAGTATTAACGAGTTTATCCCGGTTGTTAGCCAGCTTATAAAGTTGGTAGTAACTACCGAAGACTTCAAAGTAGAATAACAGAACATTATTAACCATTTTAATAAACAAATTTATGGATACATCAAAGAAAATCACGTCCTACGAAGACGCTTGTAAAGTTTTGAACATTCAACCGATTAACGAAGAAGTGTTTAACGCTTTCCCGAAGGAAGACCAAAGAAGTATGTTAGCCTACCACAAGCTGACTGTAATAACCCGCGCGCTTAATAACGGCTGGAAACCGAATTGGGACGACCAAAACGAATGGAAGTATTACCCGCTATTCCGCTATGTAAATGCCGGGCTTTCGCACGCGTACGATTACCGCGGCTACGAATACGTTTGCGACTATCGGCTCTCGGCTTTGCTTTCCCACGTCCGCGCTCGCGAAATACGCAGCCGAACACTTTGCGGACTTGTACCGTGACTATTATTGCTTTGCTTCGGAAAACGGAGAAACGCAACAAGCGGAAAGCAGCCAAGAAGAACCCCAAAGCGACTTTTTGAAGACCACCACAGAAGTAATGCAAAAGCATTTAGTACCATTCTGTAACGGAAGCAGTTCACGCGGTCTTATCGTAGTAGGTTGCGACACTGATACGAAGGATAAAAATGGCGAAGGAAGTACCGGAGTAATGGTAGGTTTTTGCGGAAATTATGGAGCCATAATAAAGGGATTGAAAGAACTTCTTACCGGAAAGCATTCCGCGCCGATAGTAGAACGAGCAACCCGCGAAATAGCTTTTGAAAAGATGATTAAAGGTGGTGGAATAGACGACTTTTTAAAGGACATAATGAACAACAATTAACTAACGATAGTATGAATACCAACACTTTACCCGCTACCGTATTGGCAGCAAAAGAAAAGTTTGAATTAGCATGCAAAGACGCTTCGGCTTTGCAGATAGTAAGCAACTTCGGTGCGGCATTTACAGCCGTAAACGTAATAGCACTTCTTCGCGAAGCCATGACCGATGAAGTAATGGATAAGGTTTTCATGCCTTTGATGAACACGAAAATAGGATTTCTTACAGACCGAAACGGGCGTGCAAGAAGCGGCGGGCGCGCCCCGCTTCCTCTTTACACCCGTGACATAGTGCGCGATTGCATCATAGACGCGGTTACTATCGGCTTGCTTCCGACCGGAAACCAGTTCAATATAATAGCCGAAAGGATGTACCCCACTAAGGAAGGTTATACTTCGCTTCTTCGCAAGCTGGGCGTAAAATACTTCATTGATACCTCATACGACAAGGGGCAAACGCAGAACTTCGCCGAAATACCCTGCAAAATAAACTATGAGTATAACGGAGAGAAAAACGGCTTTAGCATTATTGCAACCGTAAAGAAGGATGATTACAGCAGTCACGACCAACTGCGCGGAAAAGCCGAAAGGAAGGCTAAGAAAGCCCTATACGAGTATATTACGGGGTGCGACTTCGGCGATGCAGACGAACAGAGCAGCGTACCGATAGTGGATGCGGTAGCCGAAGAAATAAAGGAAGAAGCGAATGCCGCGCCTACTATTGGAGTTATCGACGGGCAACCCATACAAGCCCAGCAGGGACAAACGGCTAAAAGCGAGCCAGCTGACCCGCCGCAAGCACGGGAAGGTCGCGGAAGTAATAACGCTAAACCATTGTTCTAAATATGGAATTAACCGTATTAGGTTCAAGTTCAGAGGGTAACGCCTACGTTTTGCAAAACGCGGGCGAAGCCCTTCTACTTGAAGCTGGAATACCATTCAAAAAGGTATTAGCAGCGTTGGGCAACAACGTAAAGAAAATAGTAGGCTGCCTCATTACCCATGAACATGGCGACCATGCCGGGCGTATTAACGAAGTTTTAAACTACGTTGTTCCGGTTTACGCTTCCAAAGGCACGATAGAAGCCGCTAAGATTAATTCTTACTGGCGACCGACCCACATAAGGATGGAAAACGGAAGTTACCAGCATTTACGGCTGGGCGGTTTTACTATCATTCCCTTTCCCACGAAGCACGACAGCCGCGAACCGTTGGGCTTCTACGTCTGGCATGAAGAAACGGGCGGCGTATTGTTTGCTACCGATACTTTCTATTTGCCTTGCACATTTGCCGGGTTGAACAACATATTAATTGAATGCAACTACGACCCGGATATATTGGAACGCAATGTAACAGAAGGTTATATACCGGAAGTATTGAAAGAACGAGTACGGAGAAGCCATTTAAGCTACTATACTTGTTTGGACGCGTTGAAGGCTAACGACCTAACACGGGTTAATAACATAGTATTGATACATATAAGCGAAGGGAACGGCGACGCGGTAGCCTTCCGGGACGGAATAGCAAAAGCCACCGGAAAAACGGTACACGTTGCAAAACCCGGACTACGGATTAGTTTCAACAAAACACCTTTTTAATTGCAAGTACTATGATTAAAGGGTTTTCAGAAGAAACGCAACCGCTGACAGAATACGAAAGGAAAGTAATCCTTCCGATTATTCTTGAAGGCTTGAAAACCAAGATAGGCAAAGCCAACGCGGTAACGAATAAGTATATTATTTCCCGGTTACGTGACAGCTACAAGATAGACGTGGCACGGCTAAGGAAGATAATAAACCACATTCGTACAAATGACCTTCTACCGGGACTTATAGCGACTTCCGAAGGCTATTTCTTGGCTACGACCGAAAGCGAACTTTTGGAGTACGAAGAAAGCCTAAAAGGACGTGAGGAAGCTATAAAAGCGGTACGGTTGAGCATAGCAAGACAAAGGCGCATCCTTTATGAAGATGCGCACAAGCCCAAGCAGGGAACATTATTTTAATATTTATTTTTAATTGACATGAAAAAGATTTGTTTATACAGAAAAGAAAACGAAAACGATAGTTTGCGTTTGCAAGGTAGATATGACGGTATAGAAGAAGCGCAGGACGCTGTAAAGGAACTTACCGAAAGCGAAGGAAACGGTACTATTTTCGATTACTTCTACAAGGAAGAAGATTACGAGGAAATAACCGACCGGATAAAGACCTACGAGGACGCATGTAAAGTATTGGGAGTAGAGCCGATAAACGAACAAAACGCGAAGGCGCAAGGGTTCAGACCGGACGAAATAGCACGCCGCAAATTGGAAACTATTGCCGCAGCACTTAACGAAGGCTGGAAACCGGATTGGAACAATACCGACCAATACAAATACTACCCTTACTTCTATATACAAGAAAACGCGAAAGGCAAAGGTTCTGCCGGGCTTTCGTACGCGTATACGTATAACGCGGCTACGTATACGTCTGCGTATTTCGGCTCTCGGCTTTGCTTCTACGCTTCACGTTTGGCACGGTACGCGGGCAACCAATTTACAGACTTATACGAACAAATTTTAATTGAGAAGCTATGACAAAGCAGGAATTAGTGAACTCGGTAGCGGAACAGACCGGATTAAACGGCTACCAAGTAAAGGAAGTATTAGAACGTACATTTGATGTTATTCGGGACGAAGTGACGGGCGGCGATGCGGTAACTATTCGCGGCTTCGGTACTTTTCAAACGAAGCAACGCAAGGCGAAACCAGCCCGGAACATAAATACGGGCGAAACCATATTAGTTCCAGCCCGCAAGGTTGTTGTTTTCAAACCGTCAAAGGACTTTAACGCGGATAAGCTATGAAGCAGAACGAAAAAATACAGACCCGGAAAGACGAAGTACGCTTCAAAACTTCGGACATACGCCGGATAATAGGGAAATACTTGGCAGCAAACGTTTTGCGTACATGGAACGAGGATTTTGTGGACGACGAAACGGGCGAAGTTGTAACCATTGAACGCAACGAAATTTTGTTTGAGCGCGGGAAGTATATAGATAACGATTTGGCGACCGAAATAAATTTCTACTTGCAAAGCAATGACGTAAAGGAAGTAGAAGTAAGTAACCAGCGAAGGCTCGCTTACGAAAACAAGCGAACCAGTCTTTACCCGTTCAAGATTTCCGCTACCATTGGCGGCAAGCGGCATAACTTTATATTGCAGGCGCAAAACATAGTCAAAGCCTATGAGGTTGCGACCGACTATATAGAGCTGAATTTTACCCAACCGTTCGACATCGTTGGCATAAAGTTGATGGATAGGGTTATAATCCTTAACGACCGACTGCGGAAGCACGTGGAAGCGCAGGAAGGAGCAAACGAGGAAGGCGAAGAAAGCAACGACGGGGAAGAACAGCGCAATGACACGAAGTATTATAAGGTTGAAGCCGACGTAGCAATACAATCGGAAGACGAAGAAGAACCGAATAAGCAGAACTACGATTTTGTTGTAAAGACGCGCGACGTAGATACGGCTAAGGTAGTCATTACCGCATGGATAAACAGCAGGATAAAAGAACGCATAGAGAAAGAAAACGACGAATGCAAAGTAGTGGATATTTCCATACTTGCGGCTTCGCCTTTCGCTTGCAATGCGATTGTAGAAAAAGCCTTCTGTTTGGCATATAAAGACCAAGAAGAAAGTTATTAACTAACCGGGGCGCGCCTTCGGGCGTGCCCCTTAAATATATCTATCATGGGCGATAAAAATTCATTCGTATTATATATGGATTTGCTTTCAGTGCTTGATGAACTCGATGATGAAGAAACGGCTATGTTGTTCCGCGCGATTAGAGCCTACAACCAATTAGAAAGCGAAAACGAGGCTATACGGACGAAGGCGGTGGAAGATTTGGAAGCAATGACGGCAAACAAAACCGTTAGGATAGCATTTGCACCCATCCGAAAACGTCTTGAAGCTGATAACAAGCGTTACGCGGAAACAGTGCAGTTGAATAAAGCTAACGGCAAATTAGGGGGTGCACCTAAAGGTAATCAGAACGCACGAAAGAAGAAAAAGAATACGGAAACCGAGGAAACAAGCCAAAACAACCCAAACAACCGGGCGGTTGATTTTTCAACCGAAACAACCGAAGGGTTGAAAAAACAA
>OLRU01002565.1_pt1 | contig 12657 bp, 10 predicted proteins | sample 1672961 | NCBI WGS metagenome assembly OLRU01 (sample SAMEA3136741, study PRJEB25190) | human gut metagenome | biome: human gut; feature: human-associated habitat; material: faeces | place: Austria | collected 2013 | reverse complement strand
GGGGCAAGAAACGGGCTGCTGCTTGCGGCCAGCCTTTTCTTTTACGGCTGGGGCGAGCCGGTGTACATTTTGCTGATGCTGGTTTCCATCACACTGAACTGGGGGGCTGGCCTGTGTGTGTGGAAGCTGCGGCGGGGCCGCACTGCGGCGCTGGTGTGCGCGGTGGCGGCAAACCTACTTTTGCTGGGCTATTTCAAATACTTTGATTTTGCGGCGGGCGCGCTGAACGCCCTGCTGGGGCGTGAAGCGGTGTCTTTGCGCAGCATTGCGCTGCCGCTGGGCATCAGCTTTTACACCTTTCAGGCGCTGAGCTATGTCATTGATTTGTACCGCGGCGAAATCAGGGTGCAGAAAAACTGGTTTTTGCTGGCGCTGTATGTCAGTTTCTTCCCGCAGCTCATTGCGGGGCCCATCGTGCGCTATGCCGATGTGGAAGAGCAGCTTGCGGGCCGGACGGAAACGGCCGTGCAGGCCGCCGTGGGCATCAAGCGTTTTTTATATGGCCTTGCCAAAAAAGTGCTGTTCGCCAATACGTTTGCGCTGGCGGCGGATGAGATATTCGGCCTTGCCGCGCACGATGCGTCCACGCCTGTGGCATGGGCGGGGGCTGTGTTCTATGCGCTGCAAATCTATTACGATTTTTCGGGCTATTCCGATATGGCCATCGGGCTTGGGCGCATCTTCGGCTTCCGATTTATGGAGAATTTCAATTATCCCTACCTTGCAGCCAGTGTGCAGGAATTCTGGCGGCGCTGGCATATTTCGCTGTCCACCTGGTTCCGCAGCTATCTGTACATTCCGCTGGGCGGCAACCGCAGGGGCAGGGCACGCACTCTGGTGAACCTGATGGTTGTATTCCTGTGCACGGGCCTGTGGCATGGGGCCAACTGGCAGTTTGTGGCCTGGGGCGTATATTACGGGCTGTTCCTGATTGCAGAGCGGCTTTGGCTGAAGCCGGTTCTGGAAAAGCACCGCATTGCGGGGCATGTCTACACGCTGGTGGTGGTGCTGGCTGCCTGGGTAATTTTCCGCGCACCGGGCCTGCGGGAGGGCGCCCTTTGGCTGAAGGCCATGTTCCTGCCCACGGCGGGCAGTGCGGCTTTTCCGCTGGTGCGCTTTCTGGATGCAAAGCGCCTTGTGTTTGCAGCGGCCGGCATTCTGCTGTGCGGGCCGGTACAGGCGCTGCTTCCCAAATGGAAGGCCATGCTTTACCGGGAAGACCGCGTGTATGCAGCCGAGTGCGCCGTGCAGCTGGTGCTTTTATTCCTGTGCGTGATGAGCCTTGTGAGCAGCACCTATAATCCGTTCATTTATTTCCGCTTTTGAAAGGAGGAGGGGCTATGCGCCGCCGCGTGCACATCTGGTTTATTGCGCTGTTTTTTGCGGCACTGGTGCTGCCGTTTCCTCTGTTCTGGCTTTTGCAGGGCGGGCTGGATACTTCCAACCATGAAAACCGCGCCCTCACCACATGGCAGGACGTGGCCGAGGCCCCGTGGCGTGAGAAAACGGCCGTGTTTGAAGATATGCTGGGCGACCACGCGGCCTTCCGCAACCAGTTTATGACGCTGAACGCGGCCTTCAATTACCGTCTGTTCGGCACAGTGCAGAGCAGCGAGGTGCTGCTGGGCAGGGAGGAATGGCTGTTTTATAAAAACGTGTCCGACTCCCGAAGTCTGGACGATTATCAGGGCCTGAACCCCTATTCGCCCGCTCAGCTTGACCAGATTGCGGCAGACCTTTCGGCCCTGCAGCAGCTTCTGGCGCAGCGCGGCGTGCAGCTTGTGCTGCTGGTGGCGCCGAATAAAGAGGGCGTGTACAGCGAATACATGCCGGCCGGTGTGCCGCAGGTGGGGGCCACAAAGGCACAGCTGCTTGTGCAGCACCTGCAGGAGAATACCTCGGTGCCGGTGGTGTTCCCGCAGGCAGAGCTGCGTGAGGCCGCAGGGCAGGTACAGGTGTATTATAAGCAGGACACCCACTGGAACGGCGCGGGTGCGCTGGTGGCTTGCCGTGCCCTTCAGGCCGCTTTGGGGCAGGATGTCTCTGCCTTTGACGGGGTGCGCTTTGTTCCCGGCGGCGCGCCTAAGCGCGACCTTGCCGACATCTCTGCCACTTATACAGTGCTGAAGCCGGATTCAGAGGTAGAAGTGCAGGGCTTTCTGGAGCAGAATACCCTGCAGGGCCCTGTGGCAGAGGACGAGATGGGCTACCGTATGTCGGCCGCATGCCCGCAGGCGCAGGGCAGCCTTGTGATGCTGCGCGACAGCTTCGGCGAGGGAATGATCCCATACCTTTCCAAATGCTATGAGAGCAGCCTGTATCTGCATATCAACGCCTTTGACGAGGCGGCGGTGGACGGGCTGGAAAACTGTGTGTTCGTATTCGAGTTGGCAGAGCGAAACACCGACCGCCTTTTGGATTATCTGCCCCGCATGCTGGAATGGGCGGCAGGCTGAGGCGGGTGCTGCGCGGCCTTTGCGGGCTGCCATTTTGATGAAGGAGGGAACGCCATGAAGCAGCGGGACGATGCGCTGGACCTTGTGCGCCTTGTGGCCGCAGTGATGATTGTGGTGTTCCACTTCAACAGCATGTTCGCGCCGAAGGGAGATGTGTCCGCCGGGCCGCTGCGGTATGCGAACGGTTCGTTCGGCAATTTCGGCGTGGCGCTGTTCTTCCTTCTTTCCGGCTATGCGCTGATGCTGCGCTACGGTGAGGCGTGCCCGCTGAAAGCCTTTTACAAACGGCGTTTTTTTTCTATTTACCCGCTGTACTGGCTGTGCTTTTTCAGCCTGTTCTTTTACAGCGACATCCTGCACGGCAATCTGCCCGCAGGGGTGCCGGGCTGGAGCATCATCTGGTCTGTGCTGGCGCTGGACGGTTACCTCGCCGGGGTAGTGCCCACCTTCTACCTTCTGGGCGAATGGTTTGTGGGCTGCATTGTGCTTTTGTATCTGGTGTTCCCGCTGCTGCGCGCGGCGCTGCGGCGCGCGGCGCGCCTTTCCGTGTGCGTGGTGCTGGCTGTGTGGGCCGTGTGGCTGGCGTTTTATCCGGGGCCCTTTGCGCGCGAGCACGATTTTATCACCTGCATCCCCATTTTCATGGCGGGCATGGTGCTGGCGCACACAGGGGCAGTACAGGCTCAGACATGGCCCGTGCGGCTTTGCGGCGGGCAAAGTGTTTTTGTGCGTCCGCTGTGGGCGGCCGGGTTTGCGGCGGCGGCAGTGTTCTTTGTGCCGCTGCCTCTGCCGCAGGAGGTGTGCGACCTTTTGCTGGGCGTAGCTGCGTTTCTTTTGCTGCACGCCCTGGGCCGCGCGCTGCCGAAGGGGGCGTACCGTGTTATCCGGCCTCTGGCAGGTGCGGCGTATGCGGTGTTCCTCATCCACCATGTGCTTTTGTTTATCGTATTCCGGCCACGTGTGGCGCTGCCGCTTACGAGGCCGCGGGCCTTTTTGCTGTGCGCTGTGTATTTGGCGGTGACATTTGCCGCGGGCACCCTGCTGAACGCTGTGTGGGCCCGTGTGCTGGCCCTGCTGCGCCGGCGCGGCGGGAGGCCTGGCACTTGACAAGCGGGCGAAAATAACATATCATTTTGATAGCGTTTTCAGGTTTGGCAAATGCAGTGCGGAAGAGGGCGCGGCGAAGGCCACCGCAAGCGAGCCGGGGAGGGTGCGAGCCCGGCGGGTGTGCGCGGCGCGCTGTCGCTTCCAAGGCAGGCGGGGGGAAGGCGAGTAGCCCCGCCCGGGGGCCTGGCCCCGTTATCAAGGCAAAAGAGGCCGCCGTGCGCGGCAATTTGGGTGGTACCGCGGTTTTGAAGTGCAAGGCCGTCCCATGGGGAATACATGGGGCGGCTTTTCTGTTTTTTGAAGGAGACGGGGAATGGCAAGAGAACGTTATAACTGGCTGGACATTATGAAGCTCATCGCCATCTGGCTGATGTATATTACGCATTACGACGGCATGGGGCGCTTTGGCATCCTCGGCTTATATTCGGTGCTGGGCATCCTGTTCTTTTCTTCTGGCTTTACGGCCTTTACAAGAAAAGACCACCCGCTGCCCGAGTTTATAAAGGGCAAATTTATCAGCATCATGGTGCCGTACTTTGCATTCTGCTTCCTTACGCTGGCCATTCGGGCCTTCATGCTGGAGATGTCTGTGGGCGAGATCATCGCCTGGACGCGCGGCATCCTAAGCGGCGTGCGCAACCAGGTGCCGCTGGCGGCCATGTGGTTCATGCCCTGCCTGTTCTGCATGGAGATATACCACCATGTGCTCACGAAGCTGCTGAAAAACTGCTGGCTGGTGCTGGCGGTGTGCGCTGTCATCAGCTTCTGGGTGAAAATGGTGCACGAAGGGCCAGAATACCTGTGGGGCGTGGAGGTGGCAGGCCGCTACCTTGTCTACTATGCCCTGGGCGACGTGTTTTCGCAGTATTGGCGCGCAAGGCAGGGCAGGCCCTTCGGGATTGCTGCAAAGGGGGCGTTTACCGCAGTTGCCGCATTCAGCTTTTACATTTTATACGTTAATTTCTATTTTGGCCTCACCTATTTTCCCAGCCTGGCCGGCATAGAAGATGCGCCGTACTGGATGTTAAGCCTGCTTACGTTCCTGTATCAGTGCAGCGCCGTTGTGTGCGCCATGGTGCTGGGCTTTGCCTTCCAGAACGTGCCGCTTTTGTGCGCCATGGGGCGCATGACGCTGGTGCTGTGCGGCACAGAGCAGATCGTGAAGGTTCTGGTGCCCATGGCCTTTGAGGCCATCGGCCTTTCCATTCCGGCAGGCGGCGGCTCCATGATGGTGCTGCAGGCCTTCGGTATGATGCTGGCCGCTTATTTCTGCTTTGCAAGGCCCATTCAAAAGTATTTTCCCTGGATGCTTGGAAAGTTTTCGAAGCCCGCAAAACCACAGTGACGGAAAAGAGAGGAATCGCTATGAAACAACTGGAAAAAGTGTACGACCCAAGCCAGGTGGAGGACAGGCTGTACCGCGCCTGGCAGGAAAGCGGCGTGTTTCACACCCCGCGCGACGCACGCAAAAAGCCCTATACTATTGTGATGCCGCCGCCCAATATTACGGGCCAGCTGCACATGGGCCACGCCATGGACGAGACCTGGCAGGACATCCTCATCCGCTATAAGCGCATGCAGGGCTACGCCGCGCTTTGGGTGCCCGGTACAGACCACGCCTCCATCGCCACCGAGGCGAAGATAGTGGCCAAAATGAAAGAAGAGGGCCTCACCAAGGCGGACCTTGGCCGCGAAAAGTTTTTGCAGCGCGCGTGGGATTGGAAAAAGCAGTACGGCGGGCGCATTGTAGAGCAGCTGAAAAAGCTGGGCTGCTCGTGCGATTGGCAGCGCGAGCGCTTCACCATGGACGAGGGCTGCTCGAAGGCCGTTTTGAAGGTGTTTAAAAAGCTGTATGACGAGGGCCTCATCTACCGGGGGGAGCGCATCATCAACTGGTGCCCGCACTGCAAGACGTCCATTTCCGACGCCGAGGTGGAGTATGAAGAGCAGGACGGCTTTTTCTGGCATCTGAAATATCCGGTGAAGGGCACAGATGAATTCGTAGAGCTTGCCACCACCCGCCCCGAGACCATGCTGGGCGACACGGCCATTGCCGTGAACCCGGCGGACGGGCGCTATACGCACCTGCACGGCAAGACGGTTATTCTGCCGCTGGTGAATAAGGAAATCCCTGTGGTGACGGACGACTATGTGGATATGGAGTTCGGCACCGGCGTGGTGAAGATAACCCCCGCGCATGACCCGAACGACTTCGAGGTAGGCACGCGCCATGGCCTGCCCATTGTAAAGGTGCTGACGGATGACGCGCACATGAACGAGACGTGCGGCAAATATGCCGGCATGGACCGCTATGAGGCCCGCAAGGCCATTGTGGCGGACCTGGAGGCCCAGGGCTTCCTTGCCTTCGTGGAGCCGCACAAGCACAATGTGGGCACCTGCTACCGCTGCGGCACTACGGTGGAGCCCATGGTGTCCAAGCAGTGGTTCGTGAAAATGGCGCCCCTGGCAGGCCCGGCCATCGAGGCCGTGCGCAGCGGCAGCATCCGCTTTGTGCCCGAGCGCTTTGACAAAAACTATTTCTTCTGGATGGAAAACACGCGTGACTGGTGCATCTCCCGCCAGCTTTGGTGGGGCCACCGCATCCCGGCCTACTACTGCGATGCCTGTGGGGAAGTAACCGTATCGGCTGAGCATATCGGCACCTGCCCTGTGTGCGGCGGCGCCGTGCATCAGGACGAGGATACGCTGGACACCTGGTTTTCTTCCGCGCTGTGGCCGTTCTCTACACTGGGCTGGCCCGATGAAACGGAAGACCTCGCCTATTTCTACCCCACCGATACACTCGTCACCGGCTATGACATCATCACCTTCTGGGTGAGCCGCATGATATTCTCAGGCCTCACCTACACTGGAAAGGCCCCGTTCAGCACCGTGCTCATCCACGGCCTTGTGCGCGACGCGCAGGGGCGCAAGATGTCCAAAAGCCTTGGCAACGGCATCGACCCGCTGGAGATTATCCGCGACTATGGCGCGGACGCGCTGCGCCTGACGCTGGTGGTAGGCTCCACACCCGGCAACGACATGCGCTTTTCGGACGAGAAGGTGAGGGCCAGCCGCAACTTTGCCAACAAGTTATGGAATGCCGCGCGCTTTGTGCTGATGAACCTGCCCGAAGGTTTCGAGCTGGGCCTGCCGGCCTCGCTCACCATGGCAGACAGGTGGGTGATGTCCCGCCTGAACACCCTGGTGGCGGATGTGACGGCCAATCTGGATAAATTCGAGCTGGGCCTTGCCGCGCAGAAGGTGCAGGACTTCATTTGGGATGTGTACTGCGACTGGTATATCGAGATAGCAAAGCTGCGCCTGAATTCACAGGATGAAGCCGAGGCCGACAGCGCCCGCCAGGTGCTTGTCAGCGTGCTGATGCAGGCGCTGCAGCTTCTACACCCGTTCATGCCCTTTATTACGGAAGAGATATATTCCGCCTTGCCGGGCGCCGAAGGCTCCATCATGGTGCAGAAATGGCCGCAGTACGAGCCAAACCTGCACTATGCCGAAGAGGAACAGGCCTTCCAAAAGGTGATGGACCTTATCAAAGCTGTGCGCGCCGTGCGGAACGATATGGGCGTGCCGCCTTCCAAAAAGACGAGCATGGTCATCGAAACGCAGAACGCAGCCCCCTTTGAGGAGGGTGCGGCCTACCTTGCCAAATTTGCCAGCGCCGAGGCGCTCAGCTTTACGGCGCAGTACACAGGCCAGGCGCAGGGCACCGTGCAGGTGGTGACGAACGACGCACGCGCCTTCATCCCCATGATGGAGCTTATCGACAGGGAAAAAGAGCTGGCGCGCCTTGCGAAAGAAAAGGCAAACTGCGAAAAAGAACTGGCTGCGGCTGCGGCCAAGCTGGCGAACGAGGGCTTTACCTCCAAGGCGCCTGCCGCAGTGGTGCAGAAAATACGTGATACGCACGCAGCGGCCGCGGCAAAATTGCAGAAGATAGAGGGCTCTATTGCAGCCTTGAATTAAGCGGAAGAAGGAGGGCCTGCCTTGTGAAAAACATTGTTCTGCGCCCGCTGCGGGCAGAGGATGCCGAGCGGATGCTGGCCTTTGCGAGAGCTGCAGGGCAGGAGACAAAAAACCTCACCTTTGGCCCGGAGGGCCTGCCGCTGGGTACAGAGGCCGAGCGCGCATACCTTGCAGCACATGGGCAAGGGGCAGACTCCTGCGAGCTGGGCGCCTTCGACGGCGAAACGCTGGCGGCCACAGGCAGCGTTTCGCGCGTGGCGTGCCGCCCGCGCATGGCCCACCGCTTCAGTGTGGCCGTTAGTGTGCGCAAAAGCTACTGGGGGCGGGGCATCGCTACCGCAATGATGGAGCGGCTTATTGCGGAGGCAAAGGCGAGAGGCGCCGAGGTGCTGGAACTGGCAGTACTCTGCACCAATGCGGCTGCCATCCATGTGTACGAAAAGATGGGCTTTTGTATCGCAGGCACATACCGCAAATTTTTCCGCTATGGCCCGGGCGACTATGCAGACGCCTATTGGATGAACCTGTATCTTTGAACATGGGCCCGTGCAGGCGTTTGCCCTGTACGGGCCTGCGGCATACCGGACGGAATGCCGTACGGAAAGGGGGGCGCCTTGTGCGCAGCAACACATTTTCCACATGGGCCCTGTCGGTGATGGGCCTTGCCGTGTTCTGGCTTCTTGCCGGCAGCCTTACGGCTGAAACAGTGCGGCTGTACCCGTTTGTATTGCTGTTTTTTTATCAGCTGTATTATTTCTCCGCAGGCTTGTTTGCGCCGCATGGCGATATGGAAGCAGGCGCATGGGCACTGCGGCGCGGCAAGGTGCTGCTTGGCCTGTATGCGTTGTGCGGGCTTGCCGGCCTGGCGCTGTATCTTTTGTGCGGTGCGCCCGGTACGGAAGGGCCTGCCGCACTGGCCGTGCAGTTTGTTTTTGGGCTTGGCACCGCGCCTTTCGGCAGCGGGCTTTTGTGGCTGCTGCCCAGTACATTTTTGACGGAATTTTTATTTGTTCTGCTGCGCCGCATATTTCCGGGCAGGTGGTTTCTGCTGTTTGCCTGCGGCCTTGTCAGCCTTGGCGCCAGCATGGTGTACGGCCTGCCGGGCCAGGTGGCATACGGGGCTGACGGCGCGCTGCGCTATCTTGTCTATTATGCACTGGGTGCCGTGGTGGCGGCGTTTGTGCAAAAACAAAAGCAGGGCAAAACCTCTCTCCCACGCAGCCTGCGCTTGTGCGCACTGGGGGTGGGCTGCCTTTCACTGGCGCTGGTGGCATTCTGCTTCTGGTTCGGTACCGGGTGGGCCACAAGCCGCCTGGGCGGGCGGTTTCTGCTTGTGCAGGCAGCCACCTTTGTGTTTGCACTGGCGGGCATTACCAGTATGGCGCTGGCGGCATTTGTGCTGGCACGCCTGCGCCTGTGCGCGGCCGTGGGGCGTGCCGCGGCAGCCGTGCTTGGCCTTGGCGGCGTGCTGGCGCTGTGTGTGGATACAGCCGCCAAGGCTTTGGGCGTGCCACGCAATCTGGAAAACCAGCTTGTGACGCTGGCGCTTTCTGCGGGCATCTGCGCGCTGTGCGCCGTGCTGTGGCATTTGTGCCGCAAAAAGCTGCCTGTGATATTCGAGGCTGGTGAATGAGTATGCATTATGAAGAGGCATTGGCCTGGGTGCACGGCCTTCCGCGCCTGTGCAGCGCGCCCGGCCCGCAGAACGAGCATGCCCTGCTGGAGGCGCTGGGCCGCCCGCAGGACGCGCTGAAGTTTGTGCATGTGGCGGGCACCAACGGCAAGGGCAGCGCCGTGCTGATGCTGGCCAGTGTGCTGAAGGCCGCCGGCTTGCGCGTGGGTGCCACTGTGAGCCCATTTGTGCTGGATTTCCGCGAGCGGTTTCAGCTGAACGGCGAAATGATAGGCAAGGAAGCCTGCGCCGGCATCCTCACACAGGTGCGTGCCGCCATGGAGCGCATGCCGCCCGCACAGCGCGGGCAGATAGCGGAATTCGATGCTGTCACGGCCGCGGCCCTTCTCTGGTTTGCACAGCAGGGCTGTGACATCGTGTGTATGGAGACGGGCCTGGGCGGCAGGCTGGATGCCACCAATGCGGTGGATAACACGCTGGTGGCCTGTATCATGGCCATCGGCAAGGACCATACCGAGCTTTTGGGAGATACCTGTGCCCGCATCGCTGAAGAAAAGTGCGGCATCTTCAAGCCCGGCTGCTCTGTTGTGGCATACCCGGCCCAGCCGGAAGATGCCATGCGCCAGATAGAGGCCTGCGCGGCAGCCGCACACTGCCCGCTGTGTGTGCCCGAGCTGGAGGACTTTCATTTCCGCCGCGGCGGCCCTTTCGAAAACCGCGTGAGCTACGGCGGGTACGATTTGAATGTCCCATTTGCAGGCAGGCATCAGGCCTATAATGCCGCAGTGGTGGTGCATGCGGCGCTGGCCCTGTGTGAGTATGGGTTCAGCATTTCGGACGAGGCCATCATGCAGGGCATTGCCGCCGCGCGCAACCCCGCGCGCATCGAGGTGTTGCAGCGGCGGCCGCTTGTCATTTTGGACGGCATGCACAACCCGGACGGCGCGCGCGCCCTGGCGGCCGTTCTGCGGGCAGAGCATGTGCAGGGCCTGACGGCGGTGATGGGCGTTCTGCGCGGAAAGAATGAGACAGAGATGCTGCGCGCCCTTTCGCCGTACCTTGCGCGCATTTATGCCGTGCAGCCGCCGTCGCCGCGCGCCCTTGGCGCGGAAGAACTGGCCGCGGCGGCAGGGCGCGTGTGCAAAGATGTCTCTGTCTGGCACGACGTGCGGCAGGCCGTGCAGCACGCGCTGCAAAATAGCTGCGGCGGCGTGCTCATCTGCGGCAGCCTGTATCTGGCGGCCCAGGTGCGCCCGATGCTCCTTTCCTGACGCCTGCGGCGAACTCTGACAAAAAATACGAAGCATACAGCTTATGATGGTTTCATAAGCTGTATGCTTCTTTTTTTGCCGCTTTTGGCAGAATGGCGCTTCTGTGAGGCAAAAGGCCGGGCATGGGCGGCTGGGCAGTGAAACGGCATATGTAATTTAAGCCAAGGAGATCATAACTATGACACAAGTGCAGCTGCAACAGAATGGAAAAACACTAACCGCAAAGCTGTCCGGTGAAATTGACCACCACTGGGCGGGCATTCTGCGCGAAAAGATAGACGAGCATATCCAGGCCACGAGGCCCGCGGTGACACTGCTCGATTTTTCTGCCGTCACATTTATGGATTCTTCCGGCGTCGGGCTCATTCTCGGGCGTTACAAGCTGGCCAGAGAACTGGGCGGCACCGTGGTGGTGCAGAATGTGCCGAAAGATATCCGCCGCATGCTTGCTTTGGCGGGCATCGATTCAAAAGAGGAGGAAGCATGATGAAAGCGTTGAACACCATGAAGGTGGCTTTCCCCAGCCGCAGTGCCAACGAGGGGTTTGCGCGAAGCGTAGTGGCGGCCTTTGCCGCCCAGGCGGACCCCACTATGGACGAACTGGCAGACATCAGGACGGCTGTCAGCGAGGCCGTAACAAACTGTATCGTCCACGCCTATCCGGATTGCATTGGGCCTGTCACTATCACCGCTTCCCTGCGGGAGGACGGCGTGCTGCGCATTGTCGTCACGGATAAGGGGTGCGGCATAGAGGATGTGCCCCAGGCTATGCAGCCCATGTTTACCACAGGCGGGCCCGAACGCGCGGGCCTTGGCTTTGCCGTGATGGAAAGCTTTATGGACCGTGTGAAAGTGCGCTCTGCGCCCGGGAGGGGTACGCGGGTTACGCTGGAAAAGAAGCTGGGCCGGCGCTGAGTACATAACCAATATGGAAAGGGAGGGGCCCCATGACGGCCACGGCGCAGCAGCGCGCAGAATTCATTGAAAAAAACCTGGGGCTCGTGCACGCATGTGCGGGCCGGTTCCGCGGCAGAGGCATTGAATACGAGGATTTATACGGCGCGGGCTGCGTGGGCCTGGTGAAGGCCTGCGACGGCTTCGACGAAAGCCGGGGCCTGTGCTTTTCCACCTATGCGGTGCCGGTGATATTGGGCGAAATAAAAAAGCTGTTCCGCGACGGCGGCAGCGTGAAGGTCAGCCGCGGGCTAAAAGAGCTTGGCATGAAGGTGGCGGCCGTGCGGGAAAAGCTGCTCAAGCAGACCGGGCAGGAGCCGACCGTCATGCAGATAGCAGCCCGGCTGGAGGTGACGCCGGAGCAGGTGGCGGATGCCATGACGGCAAGCCTGCCGGCGCTCAGCCTCACGCCGGTGAACAGCGAAGACGGCAACCGGGAATTCGACATTCCGCAGGAGAGCTGTGAGGAGGCACTGGCAGACCGTCTGAGCCTGAAGAGTACGCTGCACACGCTTGCCCCGGAGGACAGGCGCCTCATCTACCTGCGCTTTTTCAAAAATAAAACGCAAAGCGAAACAGCGCGCATCCTCGGCACCACGCAGGTGCAGATTTCGCGCCGCGAGCGCAAGATTATCCAGGCCATGCGCAGGCAGATGCTTCAATAGAACAAAGGCACCGTAAAAGTTAACAGAATAAGGTGTTACGGCACACGGCATATTTTATATGCCGTGTGCTTTTATCCAAGGGCGGCACAGGCAAGTGCAAGAGCTGGTCGCTAGGCAGAAAAACCAGGCTTCCGCACCGGCGTATTTCGCCGGTTTTATAGTTTCAGTAAATTATTCTCAAAAAAAGATAAAATTCATCTTGACATTGAAAACAGGACGTGATATTATATGAAAGCTGTCCGACAGGGCAGCGCGCGAACCTTCAAAACTGCAAAACAGCTTAAAAAATCCCGAAAAAAGTTCTTGACAAAGTGGAACGGATGGGATATAATATAAAAGCCGTCCGCGGGAGCGGGTGAGTGAAAAGGACCTTGAAAATTAAACAATATCAAGAAGCTTAACGGAACCCTTAGAGCGCACGGAAGAGTGCGACGAAAAAATTTCCTTTAAGTAATTTAGGACGCAAGCGATTGCGTTTTGAATGCTAAGATTTGAATTCAGCATTAGCTGGTTTAAATACCATTTAATGAAGAGTTTGATCCTGGCTCAGGACGAACGCTGGCGGCGCGCCTAACACATGCAAG
>OLRU01002552.1_pt1 | contig 12688 bp, 20 predicted proteins | sample 1672961 | NCBI WGS metagenome assembly OLRU01 (sample SAMEA3136741, study PRJEB25190) | human gut metagenome | biome: human gut; feature: human-associated habitat; material: faeces | place: Austria | collected 2013 | reverse complement strand
ATAGTCGTTATGGGGACGCTGTAAAGGGCTCAGTCCGTACAGCACCTGGGGTTCACGCAAAAGAGATGCTTGATTCTGTACGCTCCTTGCTCATGACTTATGGAGGGCACGAAGGGGCGGCAGGTCTTATGCTGCGAGAGAAAAATGTTGCCGAGTTTACTGAGAAAGTAAAAGACTACTCTACTGGTGCTTCCGTTGGGAGGCGCCTTCTCTATGATGCAGAAATCCCAGGAAATGAGGTTATATCTTCTATGGCTGCACTCAACAAGTTCGAGCCGCTAGGTCATGGTGTGTACAGTCCGATGTGTGTCGTGCGAGACGTGCAAGTGCAGGAAATCCTCTACATTGGTGCGGATAAGAGTACTGTTAAACTGGTCTGTGATGGCTTCTCTGTAATCGGCTTTGGAAAGGCTGACCTCTATCGCAAGTATGGGGAGCCGATGGCCTTAGATGTGTTAGGCACAATTTCTGAGAATCACTTTCGTGGGAATGTGACTGTACAGATAGTCGCAGAAGATTTTCGTCCATGTATATTCTAATTTCATTCTATATTGGGGGTGATTACAACATGAGCAAGAAAGCTGTTGCCGGTATCATCGTAGCTGGTGTTGCTGCCTGTGCGGCTATTGCGGCTATGGTCTACTCTAAGGTCAGCACACGCTGAGGGTAAAACCTTGCGGTGTATAGGTTAACCGCTTTATGTCGGAGTGGCGGAATTGGCAGACGCCCAGGACTTAAAATCCCGTGGGAGTGATCCCGTGCCGGTTCGATCCCGGTCTTCGACACCATAAGGGCCCTTAGCTCAGTTGGTTAGAGCACCTGGCTCATAACCGGGCGGTCCTGGGTTCAAACCCCAGAGGGCCCACCATGTTACATACTGTAAAGGTGAGTGTAGGATGTGCCTGTAGAAACTATTGTTTTCATTGTTTTCGCTAGTCTTACTATTCCTCTTGTAATAATTCCTGCTATTATTTGTGTCATCATACATAGGAACAATGTCAAACGAAAGCAAACATGTACGCAAAAGATCTACGCTGAAATTGTAGATATAAAGATAAAGAATGTACGACATGATGTAGTAATTCCCGGAAAACCAAGACTAAGATATTACACTCTAGAGTATCAGTTTGGAAATTATGACTACGCTGCAGTGGCATGCGATATGGTTGGCAGACCTAAAGTTGGCAGTAGGGTTGCCATCTATGTCGATCCTTATTTGCCAGAGAACTACTACATAGAGGGCATTATTGAGGAAAGAGAAGCCGGAATCAAAAGAGCCTGTTTCGCCTCTATGGGTATTTTTGCGTTCTTCTGCCTAGTATTCGCCCTACCCTTTTTCTTGAGTAAATAAAATTCAGGAGGAATGCACGTTGTTTCCAGGATACAGCAAGTTCTGTCTTTGGCTGGATGAGAAGGGCCTCGATATAAACAGTGCCTTCATACCAGCTATCTATACCGTTATGCTGATGATAGCCGTTTTCTCACTTCAGTACACGCACAATACCGGTAAGGATTGTTGGGACATCGTCGTGGCGGCCCTCGTTTTCTGCCTTATTCTAGTCTTTGTTTGGATCCACTTCTTCTGCGGACACCCTTGTATTAAGGTACAGAAGGTCAAGGACTATAGTGTGGATGTTAAGGCCGTAAAGCAGAAAGTTGGAGAATATGGATTACGTCAGCATGAGTTTGAAACAGCATTTAACGGGACGGATGAAGAACTGAAATACATCGTCGATTACGTGCGTAATTTAATCAAGGAGCACATACGGGATGTACCTATGTTTGAACGAGTGTGGAACAAGCGATATACCGGGAGAATTTGGTTTTTCAATAACCACAGTAATGCCGTGCGTGTTTGGACGCGGCATTATGTCTGTGTTGGCAGTGCAGCTGGGTTCCACAATACAGCCTCTAACATTAACTACATCTATGTCCCTGGACATTCCTACGTTCAGTTGGTAAAAACAGTGTTGCACGAATGTATACACTCATTTGTAACTGATGAATCGGTTACAACTTTTGCAACACTCTACCTACTGTTGAAGTTTGGTACACCAGAGGAAAAGGCCTTTGCCGCTTCTCAGATCTCCCGCTATTGCCACGAATATGAGTTCGGCTGCTACACGCAGTATTCCTATTGCATTTGGTACTTCAATAAGTATCTGACTTAAGGAGAGAAAACTAGTGGACGTCATCTGTAAACAGCAATTCAAACAAGGCAAGCATTTTATCCTCCCACAGGAAATCGCGCAGGCTATTTATGCTCCGCACGGTAAGCGGGTTTCTATCTATGTGCGGGGTACTAAGATTGCGGATATCTCCAAAGGGGAGTTTGATAAGTACTTTGATGAGTATGGGAGAAGATAAATGAAGAAGCCTGTCACCGAGAGTGGTATCCGTTCATTTACTTGCAAGAGGTGTGGTGAGCGTGCCACTGAGAATATCTATCGTTGGCGCAAGAAGCCTCAGCATCTTAAGAACATTTGCATTAAGTGTTTGGAGACAGCGGACTTGCAGCGCCAATCTGCTCGTGAGCGTGCAAAAGATATGGGCTATTACTTCTAAATGTAGGTAAGGTTCTAGCCATATATTATTGAGGGATATAGATATAGAAAGAAGGTATATCAATGAAGCAGTATGTTACCTCTTACGCTTACGTTGGAAATACTACAATCAGTCTATACGAAAATGGAGTGCTTACTAACTCTGTCATTATGGCAGATTATGACATTCCCGGGTATGTCAGTTGTTTGCAGTTGCAGGGTTATACGCAAGCGTTCGACGTACAGAAAGCACAGGAAGAGCTCGATGCGGCAAGAGAAGCTTACACCCAAGCTCTTGAGGCACTGGAGGAAGCCAAGGCCTCACCCTTAATTCTGGCTGATAGCAAGTAATCACACGGGAGGTACGTTACTTGGAGTATTTACTTATAGAGTGCAGGGAGCGAGAGATTAGCACGCCCGCCGTCTTTGGGTCGCGTGAAGAAGCGCGTGGGGAAATGTGTAAGCGCGTGGCTAGCGTGTTAGATGTTCCCATAGAGGATGTTATGGAGTCCTACCTGAGCGGTGTGGAGTTTGACTCCAACACTTGTGTTTGTGAGGATAGTGCATGGACTGAGCGTCATGGGCAGAATTTCAATTGGAAAATCTTCACCCGGAACGATGCTGGTGAATACATCTAAATACATGCAGCCGCTGGCAGACCGGTTAAAGTCTGCCATTCTTTATGCGGAGATGTCCGAGTGGTTTAAGGAGCCAGTCTTGAAAACTGGTGATACCGAGAGGTACCGTGGGTTCGAATCCCACTCTCCGCGCCATCTATATCAGGGATGTGATCCGAGTATGAGGCTTTGGAAGCGTGTAGCACTTCTTTTATCGTTAATAGCAGTAGCTACGGCTCTCTATATGACACCGCTGTTTGGTAATAAGCCAGCTGTGATTGTAAGTGGGAGCATGGAGCCAGCCATTAAAACAGGTGCTTTTGTCCTTATTCATTTTTCTGACTTTGAGAGCTGTGAGGTGGGTGATGTCATTACCTATTACCATCCAGGGTTTGATGAGCTCGTCACGCATCGGATTGTGGAGAGGGGCGAGGACTATTATTGGACACAGGGAGATGCCAATAGTGCAAGGGATGATATCTCGGTCATTGAGGATAACTTTTATGGAAAGGTAATATACACAGCCAACTGGTTAGCGCCGCTTATGGGGAGATGGATAGCTAATCGGCAACTCGATAGGGCAGCTCTCATGTCTGTCCTAATTGTGGTTGGACTCTGTGCGATGATTGCCTGCGTTGTTATATCGTTCGTCTCTACATACCTTTACTCTTTCCTGTTTGTTGTGCGGGGTAAGAGTTATTCAGAGAAAACGTTAGAGTCTTTATCAAGAGTCGATGTCTCTATGGTAAAGCTGTGTCATAAACATACAGAGCTGTCAACATGGAAACGAGTAAAACTAAACTTAACTTATAGGGCATGGAAACGCACCCTATCCGATGTTGAGGATGAGTTGAGAAAGCTGTAGAAAGCATATTGGAGGGTTTATGTTGAGAAGGCACCTACTTAAATTCCTGGCGGCAGTTTTTTGCCTCAGCCAACTGACTTTGGCAGTCTCTGCTCAAACTCCTACTGGCTCATATTCTGATGTACCTATCGAATCTCCGCATTACGAGGCCGTTGAATATCTAACAGATATAGGCGTTACCTCGGGTGTTGGAGGAGGCCGCTTTGCACCGGATAATACCGTCAGCTTTGATGAGTTTATTGTTATGCTGATGAAGACAATGCAACCTGAAGCTGTTACCGAAGAGTACGCTGGCAATCATTGGTGCAGGCAATCTCTGTGGGGCAGCCATTCATTCAGGAGTCCTCAGTGGGCCAGAATCAGAGAGATATCAGAAAAATGGAATCACACGTTTGGAAGCCTGGCATTTAATCTGCCGGGCTTCTAATTTTAATCCATACCCGGCGTGGTGCTACACTCAACAAACTCCTGTGTTGGATATAGATGCGGATCTGAAATACGCAATGGTGTCTACTGGTTTGTACAATGAGCTGCCAGATGTAAATCAAGGCATGACCCGTGGCGAAACTGCTGCCCTCTTGTATCGAATTGCTACCGGGGATTATATCCACCAACAAGTACCAGATTTAGCTGTGAAGGTAAATATGCAGATGCTCTCACCTACATGCTGGCGTATGCGTAACGAGGCAATTTACGACCTCGCAATTCTCCCTCAAAAATATGTTGATGAGTTTCAATGTCTTGGTTGGTCCATAACCGTTGGCCCGGATATGGGTGAATACGAGGAGGAGCATCCGACAGCCATAGGGTTAACCGCAGACGGCCAAATCCTCCTGTCAAACAAGCTTGGGGACCATCTTGGCAATCACACACTCATCCATGAAATGGGACATTTTGTTATGAAGGCTACTGGGGAGACCATCATGATAAATAGCGTCATGGAACTGGAGGAGGAGGGGTTGTCAAAGGTTACTGGGGATTATTGCAAAACTAATAAGCATGAGTATTTTGCGGAAGCATTCCGTTATGTATTGCTTAATCGTAGCAATGCAGAAAATTATGCGAAGGTCGTAGGTAACGCCCCCCTTACAGTAAAATTTATCGAACAGGCATATTTGGATGCTGAGGGTCTCCATGACCTGGATGCAATCAATTCTGTATCGCATGAGGCTTTTCGCATCCTGCACGGTCAATAAACATCCCATTAGCTTCGGCTCACAATAAGGGAGGTCATTACAATGTATAAAGAGAGAAAAGTGTACGTGTCGTTCTATGGAAGCTTTAAGGTGCATACCTGTAAAGGCGCTGCTAGGGATCGGGCCTACTATGGAGATCGGAATGTAGAAGAGTCCAGACTCCTCTATACCGGTGACATCGATGACCTAGGCTGTGTGTACAGTGCCTATGCGCTTGAGGGTAATCCTATTACTTCTTGGTTTGGCTCCAGAAAAGAGGTGCAGGAGGCTCTCGCACGGATGGGATATAAAGGCGTTCCCGTTATTGAGGAGGCAGTTCTTGACACTGATATAATTGCTCCGATTACCTTTCCTATGCACGTGTTTTTTGAGAAGGGTAAAGATGGGCGTCCCTTTGCGAGGCTTAACCTGCATCCGGAGGTAGACGGTACTTACATCCGGTCCAAGATTTGTTTCCCGGATAAGTCTCTAATCGGGGCTGATGTGGGTGAGGCCATCATTACTGGAGTTAAGGAGTTTGACCGCTATGGATTCCTGACAGGAGAAATGGCCAAGCACAAGATGCCAGAGGACATGGCCGATTTTCTTGATTGGGCGTGGAGGAATATGGATCCAGATGCTACCATTCTCACTATTGACCATCCTGGGCGGGGCCAGTACCTCGCCACGTGCACTGGTGATTATATTAAGCCCTGTGGTAAAGGACACTATGAAGTAATGACTTCTATGTACTCCGGAGAGGATCGTCACAATTATTGTGTAGCCCAGAATAAGCTCGCGGATCTATTTATCGCTGATGCCTTTCCTGGTGAAACCACAGACACGCTCTTGGCTAAGTTTTCCAAGAGCGTGTTTATTCAGCAATGCTCTCGCTTTCAGGGTACTCGGTGGCAGTATACGGACAAGTATTACTCAGATCTGGTAGATGCCGCTATCAGTGAGGGGGCTATCAGACAGGTGACTCTGTCTGGAACACCTATTGTCGCATTCGAAGCTGTGTATGACAGGATCTACAGGCTCGCTGCTTTTACACCAGAAGAGCTCGATGAGCTTGTAGCTACTGTTTCTTCCGTCAATAAAAAGGCCGACGAGGATATTACCGCACGCATGCGCAAGGGTAAGCTTCGCATTGCGTGATTGGACTGGTGCCTGCTTTACATGCAGTTTGTTAAATGTCCAGTAAGGCTAAGTTTGCCTCGCACGGGTTCCTTCCTATAAGGGTGTGGCCACACCTAGGATGACAGAGTATCCACCTTAGTGCCAAAGGCTTACGAAAGAGGAAACAGCCAGTACAGATCAGTACAGGAGGGGGCGTTCAGTGTACCGCTCCCTCCTGTATTTTTTAGGGGGTGTGCTTTGTGGATTATATCGAGGGTAGACCAAGGTACCGTAAAAAGAGGAAAAGTAATACAAGTAGTGCAGATGCTAAGTCAGATCACAAGCACAGCTATGTGGCATGTCTTATTCGCTCCTACATATTCGACACCGAGCATCTTGCCCTGGGGAAGCGGTGTTCTGTTTGTGGTAAGTTGAGGGTCACTAAGCACTTCATACTTGATGACGGATTTGCCCTAGGGCCGGAACAGATTCGTGCTAAATTTCCTGGACTCCCTATTTACAAGGCTCAATAAATAGAAAGAGAGTTGCACTATTATGAGAGATTATATTCCAATCCGCAATGTAGCCAGAACCATTTGTGGTATTCAGAATCAGACTCTTTATCATCACTGCCTTGATGGTAGCATCGAGTGGAGTGGGGAGGGTAACTACCACTCTCCAAAGTGTGCGGTTCAAATTGACTCTTTCCTGAAATGGCTGAAAGAGGATTTTGCTTATCGAGATAGCATGGATTTCTTGTCTGTGGAAGCCTACCTTAAAGCATACCGCGAGGGCAATACAGATGAAGACTATTATGTATTTTGGAGGAATAAGAGAATGGCGCTGCGTGGTTATATCGAGAAGGTTATCGCTGATGCTTGTAAGTCGGAAAATCGTCCAAATGATGTAACCTTCGATGCATTCATTATTGACAACACAGCATTGCTCCTTATTCTGCATTGCAAGTACCAGTGTGTTCAGCGCCGGGTTTACTACCGTATTCTCAATAACGTCCCTAAGCATTTCGGGCTTTCCATTGTAGACGTATATGGCTTAGTAGATGTAGACAACCCGGACTATGTTGTTTCGGATTATTACGTGGAGGCTGGTTATACTGTGGCGGATATCAAGGTTGGTGAAAAGCATTACTTTCCTTGGGCATCCTGCAGAGGTTCTGCTGTAGAGAAGGTTCATGAGTCTTTGCGCGATGGAGATTTTGATAAGTGCGTCGAATTTCGAGATGCTATGAAATCTGTGGGCGGAAGCCAGTTCTACTACGATGACCTGGACACTGCATATGAGCGATACAAAGCAGATTATAAGAAAGCATTCGGGAAGGAGCCAATCTCTGTCTCTGTCCAGCAGGTTTAGGAGGGTTGTACTTCATTCTTGATGATGGGTTTGTCCTTGGGCCTGAACAGATCCGTGCTAAGTTCCCCGGACTCCCTATCTACGAGGCGCAATAAAACAAAAAAAGGGGTAGCTAGAAATGAGATGTAACGCTAAACAGCTTAGGTCCTACATTGAGACAGTCATTAGTGACGCTTGCAAGTCCGAAAATCGCCCTAATGACGTAACATTCGATGCCTTTCTTATCGACCACAAGGCGCTACTTCTACTTCTTGATTGCAAGTACCTCCGAGTGCGTCGCAAGATTTACTACCGCATTATTAACAATCTCAACAAGCGCTTCGGTCTAACAGTTGTGGAAACTGAGGACATGCCAACCCTGGAAGGTGCTGATTACTACACTACCTCGTCTGCTGATGCAGGGTATACCGTTGCAGATATCAAAGTAGGGAAACAGCATTACTTCATCTCGGCCTCCTGCAGAGGGAGTGCTGTGGAGAAGGTACATGAGCTCTTACGTGATGGGGACAGCGGTAAGTGCGGGGAGTTCCAGGATGCTATGAAATCTGTTGGCGGTAAGCAGTTTTATCATGACAACCTGGATACTGCATTCGGCCAGTACTGTTCGGATTACGCGAAGGTCTTTGGTAAAGAGGTTCCGATAGTTTCGGTCCAGAAAGTTTAAGGACAAGGGGGAGTGTGGATTTTGAAGATTAACTACAAGATGACGAGATGGTACCCGATTATCGGCATTGTTTTTGTTCTCGTCACTTTCGGGCTCTGTCTGTTCGCTGCTTATGAGGGTAACTTCATTCCTATCATTATCTATGGACTATATTGGTCGGTCACAACCATCTATGACCTGTGGCGGGTCTGGCAGAAGGTGAAACGAGGTGGAGCATGAAGCTCTGCACCTCTTACTTTTATAAGATCCGGTTCTTCAGGCCGGACATTGTGCCGTTCAGCACTGCCAAATGGGATCCTAAATGGTACCATGATTTTCAAGGGCAGGCCAACATCTTCCTAGATAGAAATGGCGTGCTTAATGGTCTTCGCTTTCCAGAGTTTGCGCCGGGCCCTATGTGCGAGGACGAGTGTCGTGGTCCTGAAACTTGCTCTGTGCATAGTCCAGAGGAGTGCGCTTTTCTAAAGCATTATCGACAGCAGTTAGATCAGCTAGACTTTGATGGAGTGCTTGGAGTCTTTTCCGAACTGGAGCGAATGGTGAAGGGCGTCTTGCAGCTAACAGTAGAGCCCACATTTGCGCTTATAGTACATGAAGCTCCAAATAATCCGTGTAGTGAACGTTCTGTCATTCAACAATGGTTTGCCGACCATGGGCACCCTATTCAGGAGTTGAGTATTTAATGAAGAAACAACATAGAGCGTTCCTGGGGCTTTGCCTTGCAGGAACGCTTCTCTTATGTACGGGATTTACAGCGGATACAGCTTTCTCGGATGTACCCACTACAAGCCCTTATTACCAAGCAGTAGAGTATTTGGTGGATGCTGGTATTGTCTCTGGCTACGATGATGGTGGTTATCACCCAGATAGAGCTATAACACCTGGGGAGTATGCTGCCATCCTCACTCGAGTCCTTTATCCCGGAGAAAACATTCATCCTGTTGAGGGGAAGCCCTGGTTTTATGGGTATTATACTTACCTGATCCGTAAGGATGTTATAACCTTGCCTGAGTATAAGTTTTTCATCGATGGTAATGTAACTTGGCAGGTTGTATGGAGAACCCTACTGCCACAGATGGGAGTCTACTATTATCCAGCTGAGTATTACTACGATGTGAACAGCTTGCCTTGGTTTCGTGGAACGGAATACCACAATGCTGCGGTAGCTGCAATAGCTACAGGGTTGTTCCCAGAGGATAAATCTACTACGGACACACCCACACGGGGAGAGGTGGCGTTGGCTGCCTATAGGCTCCTGACTGGTAGATTTACACCTTTAGAGGAGGTTCCCGTAATACTGGAGCTCTTAGACCCTAACGTGCCATTAAACCCTGTTTCCTATAAGAAGCGCGAATCTATTCTTTCCGCAGTGGAGTACCTACCGGAAAACGTATTAGAGTCTTTTACGGGTAACGGGTGGAAACTACGTCTTTCTGGTGTGTACGCGGATCACCCTGAGTTTGCAGCCTCTACGCTGGGCGGACTGTGCTGTTATACAGATAAACTCATCTATCTGGAGAGCAATAGTATTTCAACGGTAATCCATGAGTTTGGGCATTACATGGAGTACGATACCCAGAGCGAGTTACTTTCTGACAGTGTTTTTCAGCAAGAACACGAGGTAGCTGTTGGTGTAATCGAGGAGTATGCACAGACAAACGCACGCGAGTATTTTGCCTGTGCCGTCGAGGAATACCTACTTAATGAGGAAGGGAGACAGAGTTTTAGGAAGGAACTGCCCCTCACTTACGCCTTGGTGGATGGTGTCCTACAACAGTACAGTTAAATAAATTAACTATACCACTCCCAAATCATTAGGCATATGGAAAATATATGCCTCGATTTTATATCCATAAATTTCCTACGCTTGCCAAAGCACGCATCTGCTCCTTAATAGTTGTGTGGGAGGTCGTGCTGTTGAAACGGAGGAAAGATTGTTGGATAAGGAACGTGATGAGCACCTTCGGCATGTCTTTGATAGCTTCTGTAAGAGGGTACTAAGAAATGCTGCTAATGACTACTACGACTCACTTGAAAGCAGGCGGAAGCATGAGGTACTGCTAGAGGATTACTGGAGGATCCCGCATACAGTAGATCACTATGTAACAGACAGTGCCGTCTATCATGTGATGGGAGAGGACATATGGTTTACCGATTCCTCGATCATTGCTGCACTTAACTCATTGTCTGAAGAGAACAGGATCATTGTTTTGGCTACATGTGTGATGGGTCTTCCAGATAGGATGATTGCGGAGCAGTTACACCTAGTCAGAAGAACGCTTACCTACCGAAAGGCAAAGCTACTTAGTGAACTAAGGAGGCTGCTGTCTAGTGAGTAGGTTATTACCAACATCTGTGATCGCTAGCGCTATTATCGGAGACCCGGATTCTGTGAATGCTGTGGTTGCACACTACAGAGGCTACATGTCCTATTTAGCTAGCCGTTATGGTTACTTCGATGTAGAGGCTAGCTGTAGGATGGAATCTCAGCTTCTACAAGCATTATTCAAATTCAACCCAGACCGCGCCTAACTTTACTCAGTACGGCCTCCCATTACTGAACCTTGATAATCTAATATGGAGGAACTTTAATGGAAAACAAGGAAAAGGCTATATTGTCTTTATCGGAGTTTTGCACCTACATGGGCATAGGAAAAACAAAAGCACGTGAAGTACTTAAGAGCAGGTATTGCACTTTTAGTTTCCGAATTGGTAACCGCCTCTGCGTCAACAAAAAGAAGTTAGATGAATGGTTGGAGCAACACAATGAGCTCTGATCTTCCTGTTGCAAAAGTCTACAAAATAGTATATCCTTATACTTAGGGTATACTACAATGTGGGCCTTTTCCTCGTTTAACAGTGGAGGTTAAACATGGGAAAAGACTTAAAGGGTAAAGAACTTGGAAGGGGTATTTCCCAGCGGTCCGACGGTTCTTACCATGCACGTTTTGTAGACAAATTTGGAAAGCGTCACTCTCTCTATGGAAAGTCGCTTACCACACTAAAGCAGGAATTAAAGGATGCCAAGAAGGAGGTTGAGCTAAAGGCAGTAGCTACCCCGAAAAAAGAGTACACTCTACACGAATGGTATCTGCAGTGGATGGATGTCTATAAGTATGAAGTGCGAGATAGCACGCGGCTAGTCTACACTACAATTTATCAGAAGCACATTGATCCTGTGCTGGGCAGATATAAACTTGTAGACCTTACAACACTCCTGATACGTCGGTTCTTAAATCAGATGCAGAAGGATGGATATAGCTTTGAAGTTCGGAACAAGGCGCGTATTATTATTCTGGATCTGTTCGACAAAGCTATAATGGATGACTTCGCATTTAAGAATCCGGCAAGAGGCATTAAGCTCAAGCGTGACGAGAAGGTGGAACCGCGGGTTCTAAGTAAAGAAGAGCAGATTGATTTCTTTGATGCCTGCAAAGGCACCTTCTATGAGGAACTGTTCACAGTCGCTGTGCTTACGGGTTTGCGTCCGGGAGAGCTTTTTGCTTTGCGTTGGCAGGACATTGATTTAAAGGCTAGGACGATTAGTGTCACGCGCACACTCCTGTATCAGAAGTTGGAGGGAGACACGCGGAAAGAGTTTCACATCCATCCACCTAAAACAGAGTCAAGCATACGAACAGTGTCCTTTGGTGAGCGCTGTGCTCAGGCTTTAAAAAGCCAGTTTCGAAAGAAAAGCAATATAGCACTGAAGACAACGTCTACGCCACTAGAGGGGTACGAGGATTTGCTATTCGTTACAAAGTTCAACACGCCGCTTTGTAGTCAAATATTCTGCGATGCTATAGATAGGATTGTTGATCTGATTAACGAAAGTCGATGTGAGCTGGAGATGTTTGACCGCTTCTCTGGCCACTGTTTTAGGCACACCTATGCAACTCGTTGCTTTGAAGCAGATGTCGATCCTAAGGTTGTACAGAAGCAACTGGGACACGCCTCGTTGCAGATGACGATGGATTTGTACACCCATCTATTTTCAGATAAGAAGGATGATGAGATGGATAAGTTCGTTTGTTATACTGAGTCTCTATTCTCTGCTTCTGATGAGTTGGCTGAGAAAAGGTACTTAGAGCATCTGCATCCGAAGGTTGTAAATCTAAACAGTGTGGCGTATAATGGCGTATAACCACCTGCTCAAGAACTTTTTATCGTTATTTGTCCGTACAATCCGGGTGTTTAGCCTGTATGCGTAATCAATCTTTAACGTACGGTTTTCTTACTACGTCTACCAAACCACTCCCTACGACTTGAAAAAGATCTCCGATTGACCGCACGGGGGAGCCCCCTGCGCCCGTCTGGAATATTCAGACGGGCGC
>OLRU01002550.1_pt1 | contig 12692 bp, 9 predicted proteins | sample 1672961 | NCBI WGS metagenome assembly OLRU01 (sample SAMEA3136741, study PRJEB25190) | human gut metagenome | biome: human gut; feature: human-associated habitat; material: faeces | place: Austria | collected 2013 | reverse complement strand
GATGGGATATAGTTTATTCCCCCGAACAAGGTAGCGATCTCTATTATCATCTGTAGCATCTGTATATTTATTCAAATTAGGCCAACAGCGTGGGCCGTACGGCAGCAAAACACTATCCAACACGATACTGAAATCCGGAGACCATAAAATAACAGTATCGCCTTCGATTCGCCAAGCACCTGTAGCTCCGTCAGCATAGGCCATTTGGTACAAAAAGCCGCCATCAGGATAAAAGTAAACATATAATCCAGGAGTTCTTGCATCATCTACACAAGTTGTACTTCGAAACCATTTACCGGTCAGTTTGCCGGGCCTGACACTACAACAGGAAACAATAAAGAAAAGTCCGATTAACAAAATTATTAGTCGTTTCATAATTACATTTTTTCTTTGTAGAAAGATAGATAAAATTCACCAATCTACAAAAGAAAACTGCCGGACATTAAGTCCGGCAGTAACAATCAAAGATTACTTATCTTTTTTCGGCCCAAAATAAATTCCTCTATTATATAGACCTAATTCAGGGCCCGGTTTCGGTATTGCGTACAAATATTCTATTAGAGACTTCCCGTTTTTCAGTACAGGATATAAAGTATCTCCTTTAATAATATATGCATCTCTATTACCCTCCATATCCGTAAATTTATAATACTCATCAGGAAAACGCCAATCTGTAATCTCTTCTTCTGCAAAAATATAAAGATCAATAGGACGAGTTTCGACATTGAAATTTGGCGAAGATAAAATCACTGTATCACCGCTTATGTACCAATGGCCGATTATATCATAACAGCCAGCTGACCTATATAAAAACGTACTATCGGCATAAAACTCAGCATACAAATGAATACCATAATCTGGCGATAAGGATAACCCAAGTAACATTTTCCAACTATTCTGCTGGATTTTACAACGGCACAGGAGGCAATGAAGAAAAGACTGATCAATAAAATTATTAATTTTTTCATAATTTTCCAGGATAATAAGTTTCACCATTTACACGAAATGCATGCTTCGAATATCCCAAATCTCCCATGTTCCTCCGTTTTATAAGCTAATATCCGAAGAGATCCTTATCAAAGGAGAAAAATCAGCTTTCCAAATATCCACTTCACAAATCTCATGATCTTGATCGAGATATAATGAGGCTAACACATCTATTCCATCAGAATCCTTAAAAGAGCACTCACTGACAAAAATCGTTGATATTATTTCTTTCGGCGGTAAAGACATATATAATTTCATACTGCCCATTCCTCCATCATTCAAACAAGAAACAGTCAAAGATCTTTCCCAGCCCTCGGACATATTCAAAGATGCCTTTTGTACCAAAAACTTAATGAGTCGTAGCTCCTCCGGATTCGGTTTTCTAATGTTTTTCTTGTATTCGTCCAACATCGACCCCACTTCTCTTCTTTTATTTTAGCGTCTTTTTTCGAAGTTGGACTACCGGTTTTTCCGGACAATACGGGCCGTCGATTGAGTTCTCTGCAACAGAAAAACCTCCGGCCCCGAAGCATATCGCTCCATCAAATCGCCGTTATAGCCCCGGATGGTGAGCAACTCCATGTTCTCGACCTTCATTACGTCGAACTCCTCGTTTCGGAGGGCTTGGATCGCCTCGTCGATATGCCAGGAGTTATCCACGCAGAGGCTGAGGTTCACCGCCGAGTTATGCACCAGATTGACCTTGATACGGTATCGCTCCAGCAGGGAGAAGATCGCCGCGAATTTCTCTTCGAGCACGAAGGAAAAGTCCCGCGAACGGATCGTCAGCAATACCTGATCCTTCTTCAGAATCAGAATCGGAACCTCGATCGGCGCCGACATACGGCGAATCACCGTGCCCGGTTTTCGCTTGTCCCCGAAAGGCCGCACGTAGAGCGGGATGTTCTTGTTTTGCAGCGGTTTGATCGTTTTGGGGTGGATGATCTGTGCCCCGCTGTAAGCCAGCTCGATGGTGTCCAGGTAGTTCAGTTCCGCGATCTGCACCGCATCGGGGAAAACCTTCGGGTCGGCATTCAGGATGCCGTCCACGTCTTTCCATACCGACATGGATTCCGCGTCGAGGATATTGGCCGCCACCGCTGCCGAGTAATCCGAACCTTCGCGTCCCAGGGTAGTGGTCGTGCCGTCCGGAGCACCTCCGATAAAGCCCTGCCCGATGAAAATACAGGCCTTAGACTGTTTCATGGCGTTGCGCAGCAGAGTCCGCGATGCGGCGATATCGACCGAGGCGTCCTTGTGTCGCTGTTCGGTGCGGAAGCAACGTCGCATATCGAGCCAGCAATTGTCGATACCCCGTTCGGAGAGGTACTCCGAAATGATCGTCGTCGAGATCAGCTCGCCGAAAGCGACGACGGTGTCGTACCACAGCTCGGCGTCTTCCGGACGATAGACCGTTTCGGTCGCCACCTGTTCGAGCTCCCCGAAAAGCCGTTCGATCTTCTCGAGCCGGGTCGGAGCGCCGTACAGTTCGTTTACGATTTCGGCGTGGTATTGCCTCAGCGCGGTGATGTGCTCCATCGAGAAGGCTTTGTCGCCCTTCTGCAACCCTTCGAAAACCTTCTCCAAGGCATTCGTGGTCTTACCCATTGCCGATACGATGATGAACAGATCCCGTTCGTCACCGATGATCTTCAGCAGGTTTTGCACACCGTCCGCGTTGCGGACCGATGCGCCGCCGAACTTGTAAACTTTCATCGCTCAATAAAACAGTATGGTTATCGGCCGGTACTTCGTCGTGCCGGGTTCCGGACCCGCATCGGGATCGGCCCGGCTGCTTCCGAAACTCCGTTTTCAACGAAGTTTCGGACATGCGACCGGAATAGCATTATTTCGTTTCGACCGTCTTGTAAGGCGTGTCCGTATTCTCGAACAGGAACGAGAACACGTCGGTAGCCTCTTCGATGCGCTTCGAGACGGGTTTGCCGGCGCCGTGGCCCGCCTTGGTGTCGATGCGGATCAGGATCGGAGCGTCGCCGCCCTGGGCGTACTGCATCTCGGCGGCGAACTTGAACGAATGAGCCGGCACGACACGGTCATCGTGGTCGGCAGTCGTTATCAGCGTCGCAGGATACTTCGTGCCCTTCTTGATGTTATGCAGCGGGGAGTATTTGTAGAGGTAGTCGAACTGCTCCTCGTCGTCGCTCGAGCCGTACTCTACGACCCAGCCCCAGCCGATGGTGAACTTGTGGTAGCGGAGCATGTCCATCACGCCGACCGCCGGCAGGCAGACGCCGAACAGGTCGGGACGCTGCACTTCGCAGGCACCCACCAGCAGGCCGCCGTTCGAACCGCCCGCGATGGCGAGTTTCTTCGACGAGGTATATTTGTTGGCAATGAGGTATTCGGCCGCTGCGATGAAATCATCGAAAACGTTCTGTTTTTTGTCCAGCATGCCGCCCTTGTGCCACTCTTCTCCGTATTCCAGGCCACCGCGCAGGTTGGCTACACAATAAACGCCGCCCTGTTCCATGAACATAATGGCAGCCGGGTTGAACCAGGGCGCGAGGCTGACTTGGAACCCACCGTAAGCGTAGAGGTAACAGGGGTTGTTGCCGTCGAGCTTCAGTCCGTTGCGATAGACGATGAACATCGGGACTTTCGTGCCGTCCTTGCTGGTGTAGAACACCTGTTCCGTAGTGTAGTCTTCGGGGTTGAATTTCACTTCGGGACGCTTATACAGGGTCGATTCGCCCGTTGCGAGGTCGTAACGGTAAACGGTCGAAGGTGTCGTGAAGTTGGTCAGCGAATAGAAGGCCTCCGTTTCGCCTTTTTTACCGGAGAATCCGCCTGCCGATCCGATGGCGGGCAGCTCGACTTTCCGAATGAGCTTGCCGTTCCAGTCGTACTGGTAAACCTGGCTTTGGGCATCCTCCAGGTAGGAAGCCATCAGATAGTCGCCCGGTTTGCTGACGATCTCAAGCATATTCTTCGGATTTTCGGGGATAATCTCCTCGATCACCGAAGGATTATTCAGGTCGATGCGGATCACGCGGTAGTTGGGAGCATCGAGGTTGGTACGCACGTAAAGTTTATCGTTCTCGGCGCGAATAATCTCGTGGTCGTTGGCAAAGCCGGGAAGCAGCACCTTGAACTTCTTATCGCTGCTTTTTCGGTAGAGGATCTCACTGCCCGACGTACCCTCCGATGCCGTGATGAAAAGCCACTTGCCGTCCTTGCTGACACTGGAAGCGAAATAGCGCAACGGATGTTGTGTGTCCATATGAATCAGACGATCGGAAGACTGAGGCTTACCGAGCGTGTGATAATATACCTTCTGATATTGGTTCTGGGAAGAATAGACGCCCGCTTCCGGAACGTCGAACGTACTGTAATAGAATCCCTTTTCGTCGGGTGTCCACACTGCGTTGGAGAGCTTCACCCATTTTACGATATCGCCCGTGGGCTGCTTGTCCGCCGTACGGATGACATGAATGTCGCTCCAGTCCGAACCTGAAGCCGAAGCCGCATAAGCCAGGTAGCGGCCATCTTCCGAGAAAGAGATGCCCGACAGCGCAACCGTTCCGTCCTCGGAGAGCGTGTTGGGATCGAGGAATACCTCCGGCTCGGCGTCGAGCGAAGCCTGGCGGTACAGCACGGCCTGGTTCTGTCGTCCGTCGTTGCGGTAAAAATAGTAATAATCCCCGAATTTAGCCGGAGCTCCCTCCCAGGGATAAGCCCACAGCTCGGTCAGGCGGGCACGCATCGCCTCGCGGAACGGAATTTGATCCAGGTAATTCTGCGTCACGGCATTTTCGGCAGCGACCCAGGCGGCCGTCTGTTCCGAACGGTCGTCTTCGAGCCAGCGGTAGGGGTCGGCGACTTCGGTGCCGAAGTAGTTATCCACGACTTCCGTACGCTCGGCATCGGGATAAGGCAGGTGTTTGATTTTCATAGATGACTTACAGGCGGTAAGTGCAGCAGCGGCACAGAAAACCGCCAAAGTAATTTTAACGTGTTTTAACATATTTTAGTATTTGAAGGGTTTCGAAAGACAAATATACGAAAAGTCCGGCGCAATCGTGCAGGTTTGTTCGCAAAGATTGTCCGAACATTCCATATATTCGCAGAATATACGAAAAAGTTGCCGGCATCCGGCGATCCGCAGGAGAATTTTGTAACTTTGAAACCGGAATAACGAAAGCGAAAAACAGGAATGGACAATCAGTTGCGACAAATTATCGAAGAGGCCTGGAACGACCGGGCATTGCTTGCGGAGTCCCGTGTGCGGGAGGCGGTCCGCGCCGTTATCGAAGAACTGGACAAGGGCCGCCTGCGAACGGCCGAACCCATCGATCCGTCCCGGAGCCAATGGCAGGTCAATGAGTGGGTCAAGAAGGCGATTCTGCTCTATTTTCCGATGCAGGAGATGCGCACCATGCGGGCCGGAGAACTCGAATGGCACGACAAAATGGACCTCAAGCACGGCTACGAGGAGCTGGGCGTACGGGTTGTACCGCACGCCGTGGCGCGCTACGGAGCTTACATTTCGCCGGGGGCGATCCTGATGCCCTCCTACGTCAATATCGGAGCCTGGGTCGGTGCCGGCACGATGGTCGATACGTGGGCGACGGTCGGCTCCTGCGCCCAGGTCGGCGAGCGCGTCCACCTGAGCGGCGGTGTGGGCGTGGGCGGTGTGCTGGAACCCGTGCAGGCGGCCCCCGTCATCATCGAGGACGACTGTTTCATCGGCTCCCGGGCCATCGTGGTCGAAGGGGCGCACATCTGCCGCGAATCGGTGCTGGGCGCCGGCGTGGTGATTACCGGATCGACGCATATTATCGACGTAACGGAGGCGGAACCCAAACAGTACAAGGGATACGTCCCCGCCGGATCGGTGGTCATTCCGGGCAGCTACCCCAAGCGTTTCCCGGCCGGGGAGTACGGCGTTCCCTGTGCGCTGATTATCGGACGCCGCAAGGAGTCCACCGACAAGAAAACTTCGCTCACCGCGGCGCTCCGGGATTTCGGAGTTTCGGTATAGTACCTTTCGGATGCACAGGACCCGTTATCACTTTCTCGAAGAGACGACCTCGACCAACGACGAGGCCCGGAATCCTCGCTACGGACACGGCGATGCGATCTGCGCCGAGCGGCAGACTGCCGGACGCGGCCAGCGGGGGCATACCTGGAGCAGCGAGGAGGGACGCAACCTGATGTTCTCGCTGGTATGGGAACCCCGTTTCCTGCCCGTTTCGGAACAGTTTCTGCTTTCGGAAGCGGTAGCTTTGGCTTTGACGGACCTTTTCGGCGGTTACGGCATCGACGCCCGGATCAAATGGACGAACGACATCTATGCGGGCGACCGCAAGCTGGTCGGCATCCTGATCGAACACAACCTGACGGGCGACCGCCTGTCGCGTACGATCGTCGGAATCGGGGTGAACGTCAATCAGACCCGGTTCGATCCGTCGTTGCCGAACCCGTCGTCGATGTGCCTCGAAACTGGCTGCGAATACGATCGGCAGGAGGTACTGCACCGCTTGGGCGACTGTCTGGCCGCCCGGTACGAACAACTCGAGAAAGGGGATCGGGAGGCGCTGCAAGCCGACTACCGACGGCGGATGTACCGGCTCGGAGAGCGGCATCGGTACCGTTATCCCGACGGCCGGACAGTGGAGGCCGTGCTGCGGGGCGTGCGCCCTTCGGGAGAGCTGCTGCTGGAGCTGCCCGACGGCCGTACCGAAGGGTATCTGTTCCGGGAGATAGAGTTCGTTATCGAGGGGAAGCGGACGGCTCGAACGGACGGGACGGGCTGCGTGTTAAAAAAATAACAGGATAACGTTGGCCGAACGAAAAATAACCTTATATTTGCAATGATATTTTAGACCGCGAATAAATTTCATTTTAACCAATTCAAATACCGAAAATTATGAACGTACCTGCAAATCTGAAGTATTCCAATGACCACGAATGGTGCCGCGTAGAGGGCGGTGAGGCTTTTATCGGCATTACCGATTTCGCACAGAGCCAGTTGGGCGACATCGTATTCGTCGATGTTCCGACCGTCGGCGAAACCTTGTCCGCCGGTGACGTCTTCGGCTCGATCGAGGCCGTGAAGACCGTGAGCGACGCTTTCATTCCCGTCGGCGCCGAAGTGTTGGAGTTCAACCCTGCAGTGGATGCCGATCCCTCCATCGTGAACCGCGATCCCTACGGAGAGGGTTGGCTCGTCAAAGTGAAACTGACCGATCCCAAGGAGTGCGAGTCGCTGCTTACCGACGCGCAGTACAAAGAGTTGATCGGCTAATATTCGTTCGATGTAAATCGAACCCCGCAGCCTCCCGTTTTCGACGGGTGTCGGCAGGGAGTGTCAGGATGGAATCCGGCATCAAAAGATACCGTAACGTGAGTCCGACGTGTTCTGTTGTGACAGTATTTTTGTTTTACATCCGAAATCAATACGTCGGACTCGCCTTAAAACTATAACATTATGTCAAAGGTAACAGTTGTGGGCGCGGGCGCCGTGGGCGCTACTTGCGCCAATGTGATGGCTTGCCGCGAAGTGGCGAGCGAAGTGGTCCTCATCGACATCAAAGAGGGCCTGTCGGAGGGTAAGATGCTGGATATGTACCAGTGTTCTACGCTGATGGATTTCGATACGAAGCTCGTCGGCGTGACCAACGACTACAAGCAGACTGCCAACTCGGACGTGGTGGTGATCACCTCGGGTATTCCCCGCAAGCCGGGCATGACCCGCGAGGAGCTGATCGGCACCAACGCCAACATTATGAAAGGCGTGATCGAGAACGTGGTGAAATATTCGCCCCGCGCGATCATCATCGTGGTCGCCAACCCGATGGATACGCTGACTTATCTGGCGCTCAAGGCTTCGGGACTTCCCAAAAACCGGATTATCGGCATGGGTGGCGCCTTGGATTCGGCCCGTTTCAAATGTTACCTGGCGAAAGCCACCGGCGCCAACATCAACAACGTGGACGGCATGGTGATCGGCGGTCATGGCGATACGACGATGATTCCGCTGCTTTCGAAGGCTTCGGTCAATGGCGTGCCCGTGACGCAATTCGCCTCGAAGAAGAAACTTGAAGAGGCTGTCGCCAGCACGATGGTCGGCGGTGCCACGCTGACCAAACTCATCGGCACTTCGGCCTGGTATGCTCCGGGCGCCGCTGCTTCGATGATGGTCGAATCGATCCTGCATGATCAGAAGAAGATCGTCCCCTGCTGCTGCTACCTCGAAGGCGAATACGGCCAGAACGACATCTGTATCGGTGTTCCCGCCGTGATCGGCCGCAAGGGTATCGAGAAGATCGTCAAACTCGACCTCACCAAGGAAGAGGCTGCCAAATTCGAGGCATCGGCCGCTGCGGTCCGCAAGACCAACCAGGTGCTGCACGAGATCAAGGCGTTGTAAGCGTTTGCCGACAACGATAGCAGATCCCCGGTCTTTCGACCGGGGATTTTTCGTGAAAGAGCCTTCCGCCGCACATTTCGTCGGAAGTAAGTCGTATTCTATAAGAAACTTACCCGCATCCGGAAGCGGAAAGTTTCCCGTCTGACCCGTATGAACGGAACATAACAACCGATTTCGCTCCTTGCCGGGCAACAGCGGCCATATTCTTTCGGAACATTGCGACAACGGTCGCTCCCGGAAAAACTTTTCACTTCCCCGGAGTGTCTTTTTTACATACGTCGGAGGACAGTCTTCACCGTCTGCGAAGCACCTGCGTCATGCAGTGTGCGGCACCGTAGCCTTTGCAAAGGTTGTCAAGCCCGACCCAGGTGACCTTCACCCCTCGGTGTTTCAGTTCGGTCCGCAGGGCTTCGGACTGGCCCGCTACCCCGATGATACGGCGCGACCCGACCGTCAGGAAATTACCCGCCAGCCGGTCGGCATCCTCTTCGGAAATGGGGATGATGGCGGCACCGATACGGCTCCTCAACAATTCGACGAATCCGACATCTTCTTCGGTTTTGGTATAGACGCCGTTTGCACCTCGGAGATAAATATCGGCCAGCAACAGATCCGGAGAATCCGGATCGGTGGTCATACGCCGAGCTGTGAGCGTCACCAGATTGCGGTCTATAATGTTGAAATAGGTGTCCAAGTGCATTTCCGCCTGGCTGAACAATCGGTCCTTGACTACGACCAGACGGTTGCAGCCCAGCAGGTCGTGCTCCATAAGCTGATCGATGGCCGGTTGCGTGGTGCGCATCCCGCAGCCGATGAAAGCCGTATCGCCGAACGGATAGAAATCCCCGCCTTCGAGATGAGCTCCCTCCCCTTCGATGCGGTGTAACGGTTTCATGCCGATTTTTTCGAGGCAGAATTGCAGAATGTCGCATCCTTTCTCCCGCTGCGGGGAGTTCATGCGTCCGATTACGATGCCTTTGGCTGTGGTTATCAACTGGTCCCGCGTATAGAAGAGATTCATCACGGGGTTTTCCGAATATTCGGCCTTGAGCCCCGTGTTGATCTGCGTTTCCGACAGTCGGATGATCGGTTGTCGCAGAATAATCCGCACCAGATCCCGGGGCGATGTCTTGGCGAGGATGGATTGTCGGTACTCCTTTTGCTGCTCGGCTGTTTCCGGAGAGAGGTTTTGGGTGTCGAAGGTAAGAAAACCGGCCGCGAAGCGGCGCAGGTTCTCCAGCTTCGTCCGGTCGGCGGGTTTCCCGTCCGCGCCGGTTCCGTCGAGCAGGATCTGACGTACCGTGAGTACCCTCGCTCCGGCCTCCTCGAGCACTTTGCGATAAGTAGCATGTTCGGCGATGAGTTCGGGGATATCGATATGTTCCCGGAAAAGAGCCGCAGCCGGATGAAGGGCCCCCAGAAACAGCTCTTCGCCCGGGTCGTGGGTCAGGATGAGTCTGGCCTTGCGGTACTCGCACGTTTGGCCGCAGCGGACGGAGCGTCGCCCGCGCATGATAGATCCAATCAGTGAAGAAAGAAACGTCGAGATGGAGATGGAAGATCGGGAGTTAAACATAACGATTCGGGGTTAAATCTGGTTATAGGGATCGTATGTCGGTTATTCAAGCCACCCCTGTTTCGAGAACAGAACAAAAATCGCAGCAAATACGAATTTTGACGGATGGATCGATATATTAAAAACGAGAAAAACCGTAAAATTGTTTTGCGGCTCGTGCAAATCGGTGCAATAATGGTTGCTAAAGCGTTCGGCCGCCATGAGCGAACGGAGCCGCCAAGCAGCTCCGTTCGGTTTATACCCGGAAAATATCATGACTTTCCGAAAGCGATATTTTCAAAAAAATTCCATATGCCGTCGATCCGGATGAGCGACAACGATATTCCCTGTCCGGCGAAGCAAGGAGCCGCCGGAGCTTCCGGCAGACCGTCAGAAGCTGATCTTCGCACCGACGAACCAGCTGCGGGGTAGCGACGGGCCATAGATGTAACCCGAATCGCGGTTGGCCCCCCGGTCGAAGTCTTTCTGGTAGGCGTTGAAGATATTTTGGATGCCGGCATGGAGTTGCAGGGCGATCTCCTTATAGAGAATGACGTCGTACGACACTTTGAGGTTCAGGTCGAAGAAACGAGGTGTCGTGACGGCCCGATCGACGGGCGTGCCCGAACCCGCCATGTGCTGCACGAGCATTTTGCCCGTGTAAGTTCCGGTAATGGCTGCCTGCAAATTGCGTACGGGGGTCAATTCAGCCGTAAGGTAGCCGTAGGTGTTCGGCGTGCGGAACATCTTGCGGGTCGGTGCGACCTCCGGATCTTCGCTCCACTGTTCCGGTTCCTTGTAGCGGCTCTGCTGAAGGGTGATTCCGGCCTGCAGGTCGAACCAGCGGGTGAAGGCGGCCTTGCCTTCGATATTGATGCCCATGACGCGGGCGCCCGAGCCGTTGTAACGCTCCTTGATCGTACTCCCGTCCGTATCCGGATCGGGCAGCGGACGCAAGGCGAAAACGTGGTCGAGCGTCGTGTAAAAACCTTCGACGAGCAAGTTGGTCTGGACTTTTCCGAAACGGTGATAAAGATCTGCCGAGAGGCTGAGGCTGTGCGATCGCTCCTCGCGCAGATCGTCCGCCAGGCGAATGCGTACCCGCTCGCCGCCCACGATGGCGATGTGCATATCCTCGTCGAAGGCCTGCGGAGCACGGAAGCCGCTCGAATAGCTTAGGCGCAGGCTCGCCCCCTCTCCGGGATTGTAGCGCAGGTTGGCACGCGGACTGAAGATTACGTGATCGACGAGGCTGTGCTTATCCAGACGGCCGCCGATAAGCAGCGACCAATGCTCGTTTTTCCACTCGTTTTGCAGGTAGGCGCCGATGATGTGCACCTTTTGCTTCGTTCGATAATCATAGCCGATCGATTCGTCGTCCAGATCGTTGTAGTTATATTCCACGCCCAGGGTCAGGTCGGCGGGAAGGAACCACAACCGGTCGAACGAATGGATGTACTGGGCGCCGGTCGCCACGGTGAGGTCGTGCGTGCGACCGTAGGCGTCGGGATCCTGCTTGGAGCCGTAGTAGCTCTTGCGGGCGATGTGCTGGAACGAAGCATAGACATTCACACGGTTGGAGAAGTCGGCGGACGAGAGGTCGAACGAGAGGCTGCCGCCGTTGATGTTGTGGTCGGTCTGCTCGGCGATCATCGCTTCGTGCGGCGGCAGGTCGAGCCGGTCGCCGCCCCGGCGGTACTCCATGACGGTATTGTACTGGAGCGTAATACGCGAATAAGCGCTGGTCTTGAAGAATGAGCGCAGTCCGAGGGATTGGGATTGCAGTTGCGGAATTTCGGTGAAGCCGTCCCCGTCGTGGTCGTACCCCGAGCGGTGGCGGTTCTGTCCATAGACATAAAGTCCCGCCTTACGGCTGTCGGTGACGAGCGAGGCATTGGCCGAGGTGACGTTGTCGTAACTGCTGCTGTTGCCGATCGCCGTGATCGTGTGACCGACTTCGGCGCTGTTGCGGTCGGGGTCCTTGGTGATGATGTTGATCGTACCGCCGATGGCCGAGGAGCCGAAGAGTGCCGAGCCGCCTCCGCGCATCACCTCGACGCGGTCGATCATGCTGGCCGGAATCTGCTCCAGTCCATAAACGCCCGAAAGGGCCGAAAAGACGGGATGCGAATCGACGAGAATCTGCGAATAGTGTCCGTCGAGTCCGTTGATACGCACCTGCATAAAACCGCAGTTCTGACAGTCGTCCTCAACGCGTACGCCGGGCTGGAAACTAAGCCCCTGAGCCAGACAAGCCGAGTTGGTGTTGTCGAAAATCTTGCGGTCGAGGACGTTCACCAGGGCCGGGGCCTTGCGACGCGTGGTTTCGCTGCGGCTGGCCGAAACGACTACGTCGTCCATGGTGATTCCGTTTTCCGTGATCTCGAAGTTGAGTTCGAGGGATTGTCCTTTCCTGAGCGATACCTCATGGCGCACAGGATCGTAACCCATCATTCGGGCTTCGACGGTAATCGTGCCCGTCGGCAAGTTCTTCAGGAAATAGTGCCCGCTCGCATCGGTGGCAGTACCGATGGTCGTGCCGGGGATCGTAACAGTAACATACGGCAGATGTTCGCCTGTTTCGCTGTCGATGACATGACCGTAAAGATGAGCGTCGCTTTGAGGTTTCGGGGTCGTTTCGTCTGCAAAAAGTGTATGATAAACCAGGCACATTACGGCCAAGAGGATCAATTTTTTCATATTATAATAATTAAGCGATTATATCTTCAATGTCCCATTATCCGACGGTCGCGGAAT
>OLRU01002546.1_pt1 | contig 12703 bp, 9 predicted proteins | sample 1672961 | NCBI WGS metagenome assembly OLRU01 (sample SAMEA3136741, study PRJEB25190) | human gut metagenome | biome: human gut; feature: human-associated habitat; material: faeces | place: Austria | collected 2013 | reverse complement strand
GTATAACCGATTTCAAGGTCACAGGTAGCGCCGCATTCCTGGATATGGTAACCGGAAATGGAGATACTGTTGAACTTCGGCATATAGTTGGTGGTATATTCGAAAATATCACCGATGATACGCATGGACATGGCAGGCGGATAAATGTAAGTATTACGAACCATGAACTCTTTCAGGATATCATTCTGGATCGTGCCTGCCAGAATCTTCTTGTCTACGCCCTGTTCGATACCGGCACTGATGAAGAATGCCAGAATCGGAAGAACGGCGCCGTTCATCGTCATGGATACGGACATCTGATCCAGCGGAATGCCTGCGAAAAGGATATTCATATCAAGCATAGAGCAGACGGATACGCCTGCTTTGCCGACGTCGCCGATAACACGGGGGTTATCCGCATCATAGCCGCGGTGGGTCGGAAGGTCAAATGCGATAGATAGCCCTTTCTGGCCTGCCGCCAGGTTTCTGCGGTAGAACGCATTAGATTCTTCAGCAGTAGAGAACCCTGCGTACTGGCGTACCGTCCACGGGCGGAATACATACATCGTAGAGTAAGGTCCGCGCAGGAACGGAGGGATACCGCTCATGTAATCCAAGTGGTTGCACTGGTCATACACATCTTTGCCGTAGAGCGGACCTACAGGAATACGTTCCATTGTATTTTCATAGAGAGCATCATAATTTTTGCCCGTCGTTTTTTCCAGTTCCGCTTTCCATTCGTCATAAGAACAATGGGGATGTTCTTCAAGGTTTAATTTTGTAAAATCGGGGTTCATTGCCATCTTATTTTACCTCCTCTTCCGTAATCTTCATGCCTTTTTTCTGCTGGAGCATACGGAGGATATCGTAGCAGTTTGCTTTCACGCTGATAAATTCATCTATGCCGGCTTCACGATATACCGCTTCCATATCTTTCGGAGCAGCACCTGCAAGGAAAAGCGTACCTTTCCCCAAAACTTCCTTCAAACGCGGCGCCAGCGCCGGTACATCTTCCGGATAAGTAGCGTCAGTAGAGCAGATAACGGCACAGTCATAAGGAGTTCCTTTATCATCGCAGCCTGCCTTCAGCGCTTCCACACACTTATCCCAGCGTGAACCCGGTTTATCTTCATCATCCTGGAAGCCGTTATTCAGATGAACGCTGAATTCGCCTACCTGTAGGAAACTGGTGGAGAAATCAGCTCTCGCCTTATGCTGCGGAATCGGTCCCATATTGGCCAGGAATATTTCCACATTCTTGCCGGTTTCCTTTTTAAACGCCTGTGTGTCAAAGCGGAGTTTTTCAAAACGTTCGGTCCAGCGGTGCGCATAAATCTTTCTCACTTCGATGGAATCCGCTTTGGCAGCTCTTGCTGTGCGTACTTCAGAAATTGTAGCGCCGGCGGAGAATGCGGCAATTGCCTTCTCAACGATGTCGGTATCGGCTGCTTTCAGTTCTTCCAGCTTTTCCTTCAGGAAATCTTTGTCCATATCGGCACGATATTTCTCAACGCCTTCAGACAGTTCTTTTTTCAGCGCCGGTACATCTTCCGGACGCGGATCAAGAAGTTCTTCCGTCATATTCGGATACATATTTGTCCCGACAGCGCTGTCCTTGCGGAGGTCAAGCGCTTTGAAACGCTGTTTCAGGATTTCAAGAATCTGCTGCTGCGGATATTCTTCTTTAAGAGCTTTCAGGATACCGCCAAGAGATTCGATTTTCTGGAATTCTCCCCAGATTTTTTCAGCCATTTCCTTGGTCAGTGCTTCAATCCCCCAGGAACCGCCGGCCGGATCGATCGGACGAAGCATGCCAAATTCTTCCTGCAGCATGATGTGTACGTTTCTTGCGATACGGCGGGAGAATTCATCACCCTTGCGTACCGTTGCGTCATAAGGATCATTTTCATAAGAATCAACACCGCCGACAACTGCAGAGAAAATCTGGGTCGTTTCACGAAGCATATTTACACCGATATCGAAAATCGTCTTGGTAAACATCGCCGGACGGGCATGGATTTTGCAGGAACGGTCTTTTTCTTCGGCGCCGAAGGCTTTCATGATATTAGACCATACCTGGCGGGCAGCACGGAGCTTGGCAATTTCAATGTAGAAAGTGGCGCCTGTATTAAATGCGAACTGCAGGGACTGGGCAATATCATGGATATCGATGCCGCGCTTCTGCATTTCACGGATATATTCGACAGCGATAGCAAAAGTATAAGCCACTTCCTGTACGGCATTCGCACCGCCATTGGAGAAAATATCGCTCCTGACGAAAATGGTGCGGAGCTGCGGCGCATTCTTTCTCGTCCAGCGGATAGATTCCACCATTTCATCATACAATTCTTCCAGCGGCTGGTTCAGCTTTCCTCTCTTGATCAGCTGGGCAATCGGGTTTGCTCCGATAACACCTTTCACTTTGCTGACATCTTTTCCCTTAGCCTTCAATGTCGCGGCTACCAATGCCAGCATACGGAGAGAGGAAGTACCAGCATACATCATAAACGGGATCTTTTCCATATCAAGACCGTCAAGCAGGGTATGCATATCTTCCAGCGCGGTAATGCTTACGCCTATATCGCCCGGCTTTTCGGCATCCATGACATCAATGCCGTCGGCAGTGGCGGTATCAATACGTACATTATAAACAGTGGAACCTCTGTCGATTTCATGCTTCAGAAGTTCATTATTTTCTTTCGGCAGCGTTTCATCGCATGCCTGGGCAATACCCCAGGGAGCGCATTTATAGCCGTTCACCGTTGCGCCGCGGAGAAAATCTCCCATGCCCGGATAATCATCTGTCGGAAGAATCTTATCAGTTACTGACGGTCCGGTTCTCCATGTATAAATCGGATCAAAGGTAATCCCTTCATAAGTCTTGGTAAACATGATCTTATCGAAAGGCTTTCCTTTCAACAGAGCATTGCAAGCCTCCACCCACTCCTCATAGGTCGGCTTTTCAAATTCGTCAAATTTTACTTCTGGGAAATCGGCTTTTTCATTTGATTTTCTCAAGATCGCTTCCAACTCTTTGTCAGTAAGCTGCTTGACCGATTCCTGGGTATTCTGTTCTGCCATGAAAACATCCTCCTTATAATAATTTTAGACAATTCCGCGGAAAATACAGCTTGCAGACAAGACGGCAAAGTCCCTGACGGAACATCCTTTCAAATACCTGGCATAACGTCTTTCAAGCCGGACTTTCAAAATCCCCGATATGTGCACCTCCTTACAATCTACTCACAAAAAAACGACTATCACGCGAAACTGATAGCCGGACAAGGAAATAATTTCCCAATCCCCTCCCCATCTCTCGCAGGTATAACGGTGATTCTTAGACAGATAGTTCTCCTGGCTCAAGTTCCTCGTTTATATCGCCTTCCCAGTTACCCAGTGACATACTTGATATAAACTCCCTTTACAGTGGCGGGACCGCTCCGGATTCTACCGGATTCTCTTTTACGCTTTCGCACCTGTCAGATATGTGAAATTGTCTAAATAACTACATTTTTAGTATAATTCATTACATTCTAAGTGTCAATCAACCACATTCATATTTAATATAATTAATTTTTATATTTATCCACATCTTTACCCCTGATTTATTGATTTTTCATTCATTACTACTATATAATGATGTTAATGTTGCAAATTATTAAAAATATCTTACCTATCTTATAGGAGGAAACAGGAGGTCGGAAATATGACAAACACTGAAAAAGAAAGACGAACTGAAGAAGCATTGAAACTGAGCAGCCTCTTCGAAGAACTGGATGGCCGCCGTCCGAGGCTTTTCATGCCGGAGCTTGAAGATGATGACGATAAAGAGGCAAGAAAACTTGCCGCCACGACATTTGCCGACCACGGCTGGGACGTAGATGTAAGCCCCCTCCTCTCCCCGGAAAGCTCCGCGCAGAATGCTGCCGACAATGACGTCCATTTCATCTTCTACACATCCAAAAGCCCTACGATGAAGCAAAAATTAATCGCGCTCTCTCAGACACTTGCCATGATCGGCCGGGACGACATCCTCATAGCCGCCCATCAGGTCAGCAAAGATGATAAGGAACTCCTCTTCCGTTACGGCATCCTCGCCGCTTTCGACAAGAATACGGATGTAAGCGATGTAAGCCTTACCATGCTCCGCGTCCTCGTCTCCATGGCAAAAGAAGAACAGAATCCCACCGAGGAAATGCCTTATTGATCCTCAGTCCCTTATAAACAGGAGAAACATCCTCCTGTTTTTATTGCGGACAAACAGCATATGGACTCCCAAAAGAAAATGCCGGGCATTGCAAAAAATATTTCAGAAATACTTTCATCTACTCATCAGCATACTTTAAGCACTGCTATCCTGTATCTGTACAGACATGCAAAAACGATTTGATCCCACAGCTCCGCGTTTCGGTCCGGCATCTCCGGAACCGCCTCAATACCACCTCTCCATGCAGCTGCTGTATAAGCAGATACAAATCAATATTCAGCAGTTTAGCAGATGACTTATTGCATAATTCTATTACGACCGGAGCCCTTAAAACACAATCAAAAAATTCTTCCGGCATCTCATAATGCAAAACAACCTATTCTGTATGCCCGACTGTTTCGGATTCTCTATACTCATCAAGTAAGCAGAAATACTGCTCATCATTATAGTCAGATTCTTCCCCACCTCCTTACAAAGATGAATAGTACCTGCACTTTAATATGATATCTGCAATCCAGGAATCTCTAAAAATCTCTTTTTGCCTTTAATGAAGTCCATTATCCCGTTCACAAAATTGAACAGCAAAAAAGCAGTGCCGAAGCACTGCTTTTTGTAATTAGAATCAGCCAACTGTGAAGAGTGTGTCGCCGCCCTGTACGCTCTGGCCTTCGCTGACCGGCATACCGGTAATCTTGCCATCGCAGGGAGCCATGATCGGGTTGCCCATCTTCATAGCTTCGAGAACGAGAACTTCGTCGCCTGCCGCTACTGCGTCACCAACGTGTTTATTGATACGCAGGACTTTGCCCGGCATCGGAGCTTCTACGACTTCACCTGCGCCGGCGGGTGCTGCTGCCGGTGCGGGAGCTGCTGCTGGAGCGGGTGCCGGAGCCGGAGCTGCCGCCGGTGCGGGAGCTGCTGCCGGTGCGGGAGCTGCCGCCGGTGCTACTGCTGCGGGTGCTGCTGCTGCGCCGCCGTCTTTAACTACTACATCGTAATCCTGGCCGTTAACTGTTACGGTAAATTTTCTCATTGTTCTTCCTCCTAATTTTGTACTTTCAACTTTCAATTAGAACTGCTGGTTTCCGGAAACACCTGCAATGCGGGCGCCTGTGGTCCAGCCAGGTCTTGCTGCCGGGCGGATAGAAACGATTTCTCCGCCGCCCATAGCAACGATTGCTGCCGCAATAGCCGCTACAACAGCACCATTATCAGTGGCTCTCGAAGCTGCTGCCGGCGCCGCCTTTTTAGCTGCTGCCGCCGGTGCTGCGGACTGATTGAGAGATGAACGTACTTGGCAGATCATGATCAGGGCAATGACTGCCAGAACGGCAGCTGCTACCGCGATATACATAACTGTATCGTTATTCATCCAAACCCATCCTTTCAAATATTATCAATGTGTAAACGTATATTACAGCGGAATGTTTCCGTGTTTCTTAGCCGGATGTACTTCATGTTTGGAAGCAAGCATCTTCAGAGCATTGATAACGACCGGACGAGAGTTTCTCGGATCAATAACTGCGTCTACATAGCCGCGTTCCGCAGCTTTGTAAGGAGTTGCAAATTCATCAACATACTCCTGTGTACGCTGTTCTTTCTGCGGATCCTTCTTGAAAATGATATTTGCTGCGCCGGCAGGTCCCATAACGGCGATTTCTGCGGTCGGCCATGCAAATACCTGGTCAGCCCCCTGTTCACGGGAGCACATGGCGATGTAAGAACCACCGTATGCTTTACGGAGAATCAGGGTAATCTTCGGTACGGTTGCTTCGCAGTATGCGAACAGCATCTTAGCACCGTGACGGATTACTCCTGCATATTCCTGCTGTTTACCAGGCAGGAAGCCGGGAACGTCGACAATGTTCAGAACCGGAATATTGAAGCAGTCGCAGAAACGAATAAAGCGGGCAGCTTTATCAGAAGCATTATAGTCAAGGCAGCCTGCCATGAAGTTCGGCTGGTTGGCAATAATGCCGACAGTCTGTCCATCCATACGGCAGAAGCAGGTAATGATGTTCTTAGCCCATTCCTTAGCTACATCGTAGTACTCGCCGTTATCAACGATGGATTTGATGACATCGTACATATCGTACGGTGCATTGGAGTTTTCCGGCATAATGGTATCCAGACTTGCATCTGTACGGGTTGGATCATCTCCGGTTTCAACAATCGGCGCGTCTTCCATGTTGTTGCTCGGCAGGAAAGAAAGCAGGTAACGAATCTGTTTAATGCAGTCTTCGTCATTTTCAGCTGCAAACTGGGCCACACCGGATGTACGGTTATGGGTCATAGCGCCGCCGAGAGCTTCAGCGGTAATCTTTTCGCCGGTTACGGATTCAACTACTGCCGGTCCTGTCAGGAACATCTGAGAGGTGCCTTTTACCATGTAGATGAAGTCGGTCAGTGCCGGAGAATATACGGCGCCGCCTGCAGACGGTCCCATAATTGCGGAAATCTGAGGAATAACGCCGGATGCAATGGTATTGCACCAGAAAATCTTGCCATAGCCGGAAAGAGCATCTACTGCTTCCTGGATACGGGCTCCGCCGGAATCATTCAGGCCTACGCAAGGAGCACCGACTTTAAGAGCCAGTTCGTTTACGTGAACAATTTTCGCAGCGTGCATTTCACCAAGGGAGCCGCCTTCTACCGTGAAGTCCTGGGCAAATGCGAATACGAGTCTTCCGTCTACAGTACCATAACCGGTAACGACACCTTCGCCGGGGAGATCTTTCTTCTCCTGGCCGAAGTTGTAGCAGCGGGACTTAACAAGCGCATTGACTTCTACAAAAGAGCCTTCATCAAACAGAAGAGCAAGTCTTTCGCGGGCTGTCAGTTTGCCTTTTGCATGCTGTTTTTCAACTTTCTTTTCCCCACCCATAGCCTCTACGTGTGCGAGGTTATTGTGAAGAAGTTCAATTCTTTCTGCAACAGTTGCCATTCTTACACCTCCAAAAATATTGGTCCCTTACCGGGACGTCCCTATTATAGCATAGGGACCGATCCTTATGCTATTAGAAAGACGGGCCGCCGGGGCGTTCGGTCAGTTCCAGCAGAAGGCCGGTAGCTTTCGGGTGCATAAATGCGATGTGGCAGCCGCCAGCACCAACTCTCCAATGCTTGTCAAGCTTTGCGTCTTCCGGAAGTGCAGCAAGCGCTTCGACAATGTTGTCTACGCGGAGAGCTACATGCTGGAAACCGTTCTTGCCGCCGTTCTTCGCGATATAGCGGGCAATCGGGCCGTCCGGAGTTGTGGATCCCAGGAATTCCAGTTCGCATGCTTCGCTCTGTGCGGACGGTTTGAAGAAGCTTGTCGTTACATGCTGTTCTTCTACCGTTTCATCCGGAAGGGATGGTTCAAGGTTCAGCAGATCTTTCATCTGCTTCTTGATCAACGCCAGATCATTAACAGCTACGCCGACATGGTCTACACATAATACTTTGAATGCCATAATAATTCCTCCTTTGAATTATTTAAATATATTTCCCACGATAGAATCAACGACTGTGAAAGGATCATTTTCTCTTTCATAGACTTGTTCTACGTAGTCAGCAAATTTACCCGTCTGTACGATATCTTCCATAACATGACGGGAAATGCGGTCGTGAATCATCTCTACCATCTCAGTGCGGGCGCGTTCACGTCTGCGTTCTTCCAGCAAGCCGGATTCTTCAAGATATTTACGATGAGAATTAAGAGATTTGACAACGTCCGCGACGCCTTCGTCCTTGTTTGCAATCGTCCTTTCAATAGGAGGACGCCAGTTTTGGGCTTCACCCAAATCAAGCATCATTTCGATTTCAACATTCAGACGGTCCGCGCCGTCACGATCACATTTATTAATGCAGAATACATCCCCGATTTCAAGGATGCCTGCCTTAATAGCCTGAATATCGTCACCCAGTCCGGGTACGAGCACAACGAGTGTTGTATCCGCATTCTTGACGATATCTACTTCTGACTGCCCTACGCCTACTGTTTCGATGAAAATGACATCGAGACCGAAAGCATCCATCAGTTTTACCGCATCGGTAGTCTTTCTGGACAAACCGCCAAGACTGCCGCGGGTACCCATACTGCGGATATATACACCTTCGTCCAGTGTGAGGTCATTCATTCTGATACGGTCGCCAAGAATAGCACCGCCGGAGAATGGAGAAGTCGGATCGATAGCCACAATACCGACTTTCTTACCCTGTTTTCTGTACTGTTTAATCAGCGCGTCTGAAAGTGTGCTCTTACCCGCACCAGGTGCACCAGTGATGCCGATGACCTGTGCACGACCGGTATGGTGGTAGATTTCTTTCATGATATCTTCCCAGCCATCACGTTCGTCTTCAACGATGGTTATTGCTCTCGCTAAGGCACGTCTGGAACCGTCCCAAAAATTTTTCATTGAGAATTCCATGGATACACCGCCTTTTTAAGAGTAAATAATAGCGGCATGGGGCCACAGCAAATGCAGCCCCGTGCAACTATCGAGCTTCTATTGGATAGAAGAGAATGTCAATTATACGTTAGCTTTGATAAAGTCGATAATTTCCTTGGTTGGTGTGCCAGGTGTAAAGATAGCTTTTACGCCGGCCTTTTTCAAACCAGGGATGTCACCGGCAGGGATTACGCCGCCGCCGATAACGAGAACATCTTCCATTCCTTTAGCTTTCAGTGCATCTACTACTTCCGGGAACAGGGTGTTGTGAGCGCCGGACAAAAGGCTCAGTGCTACAACATTAACGTCTTCCGCATCTGCCGCTTCAACGATCTGAGCGACAGTCTGGCGAAGACCTGTGTAAATAACTTCCATACCTGCATCGCGAAGTGCGCGGGCAACTACTTTTGCACCGCGATCATGTCCATCAAGACCCGGTTTAGCAACGAGTACTCTGATACGTTTTTCTGCCATAGTTATATACCTCCAGAATTTTAGTTAGGATTAAAGTGTGTTATGTGCTTTGTATTCGCCGAATACTTTGCGGAGAACACCGCAAATTTCGCCGAGAGAGCAGTAAGCACGTACGCAGTCAAGGATAACAGGCATCAGGTTGACGGATTCGTCAGCAGCTGCAACTTCCAGCTTGGCCAGTTCTTCCTTAACCTTTGCGTTATCACGTTCTGCCTTAACTTTAGCCAGTTTGTTCTTCTGGAATTCGCCGGCGGATGCGTCAACCTTCAGGAGGCCTTCAACCGGAGCTTCTTCCATAGTGAACTTGTTGACGCCGACAATTGTTCTTTCGCCGGATTCAACAGCCATCTGCCAAGCATAAGCAGAATCCTGGATTTCTTTCTGGATATAACCTTTATCGATAGCTTCAACAGCGCCGCCCATTTCATCAATCTTGCGGATGTATTCTTTAGCTTCCGCTTCGATGGCGTTGGTCATAGCTTCTACATAATAGGAGCCGCCCAGCGGATCGACTACGTCAGCCAGACCGGATTCATAAGCAACGATCTGCTGTGTACGCAGAGCGATGGTTACGGATTCAGTGGTCGGCAGAGCAAGAGCTTCATCGCGGGAATTGGTATGGAGGGACTGTGTTCCGCCCATAACTGCCGCTGCTGTCTGGAGAGCAACACGAACGATGTTGTTGTTCGGCTGCTGAGCTGTCAGCATGGAGCCGGCTGTCTGGGTATGGAAACGCAGTTTCATGGACTTCGGGTTCTGAGCATGGAAACGTTCTTTCAGAATCGTAGCCCAGAGACGACGGGATGCACGGAATTTAGCAACTTCTTCAAGTACGTTGTTGTGAGCGTTCCAGAAGAAGGACAGACGGCCTGCAAAGTCGTCGATCTTCATGCCTGCTTTCAGAGCTGCTTCGATGTAAGCAATACCATCAGCAATGGTGAAAGCGATTTCCTGAGCAGCGGTGGAACCTGCTTCACGGATATGGTAGCCGGAGATAGAAATGGTGTTCCACTTCGGTACATTCTTGGAGCAGTATTCAAAAATGTTAGTAATCAGACGCATAGACGGTTTAACCGGGAAAATATAGGTTCCGCGGGCTGCGTATTCTTTCAGAATATCATTCTGGATGGTGCCGCGGAGCTGATCAGCCGGTACGCCCTGCTTTTCAGCGACTGCGATGTACATAGCCAGCAGTACGGATGCCGGTGCGTTGATGGTCATGGATGTAGAAACCTTGCCCAAATCAATATGGTCGAAAAGGATTTCCATATCTTTCAGGGTATCAATGGCTACACCTACCTTGCCGATTTCACCGATAGCCATTTTGTCATCAGAGTCATAGCCGATCTGGGTCGGAAGGTCAAATGCGCAGGACAGGCCGGAACCGCCGTTTTCAATCAGGTAACGATAACGCTTGTTGGATTCTTCAGCGGTAGCGAAGCCTGCATACATACGCATGGTCCAGAGACGGCCGCGGTACATGGTCGGCTGTACGCCGCGGGTGTATGGATATTCGCCCGGGATGCCGAGGTCCCTTTCATAATCAAAACCTTCGATATCGAGAGGTGTATACACCTTATTGTGTTTTAAACCAACTCTTTCCGGAGTCTTTGCGTAAGATTTAGCGCAAGCAGCTTCGTATGCTTCGAGTTTGGCTTTCAGGGATTCGTTTGCCATAAGTTCATCTTCCTCCTAAAAAATAAGTAAAATTGGGAAAGGTCTCATCCTTGGCAGAAATGTCAGATTGCGGCTTTTAGGCTCTTCTCATCTGTATTTCGCAGACAATCGCTTTCATTGGTATGGATCCGCAAAGCCTCTTGCTGTGATGCCGCATTATGTCTTGTCACCACAGCGGAGGAACTCTTGCGAGATCCATGTATGATTCTGCTCTCAGCAGTTATCACCATAGACAATTATATAACAATCATGCTTTTTGTAAAGAATATATTATGGGAAAATTATTTTTTAAAAAGCATGGAGCCTGTTTCAGCAAGGCTGGTATGGAACTTGAATGCTTCAGAGAGAATATGCGGGGTCTGGCTGTTGCCGTTGAGCGCACATGCTCTTTCAAAGTAATCCATCAGCTGGTCACGGAAAGTCGGGTGGGCGACATTATTAATGATTACCTTTGCTCTTTCCTTCGGTGACAGGCCGCGGACATCTGCCACACCCTGTTCAGAAATGAATACATGGGTGTCATGTTCGGTGTGATCAACATGAGAACACATCGGAACAACGGCAGAGATAGCGCCTCCCTTAGCCACACTGTGGCAGAAGAAGCAGGACAGAGCACCGTTGCGGGCAAAGTCTCCGGAACCGCCGATACCGTTCATCAACTTGGTACCGGTTACATGCGTGGAGTTTACATGACCGTAAATATCCATTTCCAAAGCGGTATTCATAGCCACTACACCGATGCGGCGGGCTACTTCGCCGTTATTGGAAATTTCCTGCGGACGGAGGATGATCTTCTTGCTGTATTTTTCAATATTGGCATGGAAGCGTTTCAGTCCATCCGGGGACGGGGACAGGGATGTCCCGGAAATCATATCGATCTTGCCTTCATCAATCAGGTCGAACATGCCGTCCTGGATAACTTCCGTATACACAGACAGATTCTTGAAATCGGAATGGACAAGGCCGTTTATTACCGCGTTTGCCACATTGCCTACGCCGGACTGGAGAGGAAGCAGGTTTTCCGGAAGTCTTCCATGTTTTACTTCATTCTTCAGGAAATCAACCAGATTGTTGCCCATTTTTTCAGCGTCGTCATCAAGCGGAGCCAGGGCGCGGGTAACATCGGGCAGATCACAGGGAACAATAGCAACAATCTTTGCCGGATCTACCGGAATGTAGGTCTTGCCGATACGGTCACCGGCTTTAACGATCGGAATCGGCACACGGTGGGGCGGATTCGCCACTTCATAAATATCAGCCATGCCGTCCAGCGCTACCGGCTGGGTGGTATTCACTTCGATGATGACTTTTTTACCCTGGGATACGAATACAGGAGAATTGCCGATGGCGGTCGTGGGTACGATACCGATTTCACCGTCTCTGTTAACGATCTTGCAGGCTTCAATGACCGCAAAATCCGGACCGGTTACATGTTCTCCCTTGACATTGGTGAAGAAACCTTCACGGATCTGCTGCGCCACATGGCTGAGATGCAGGTCGAAATAGTTGATCTGGCCGGCATTGATTGCTTTTCTCAGATTGGCGTTTGTCTGATAGGGCATACGGTTTCTGATACCGTTTACTGCCACCAGTTCGGTATCGATCTGGGAACCTGTGGAAGCACCCGTCCAGACATCTACCTGGAACGGTGTCTGCTTCATACGTTCAGCCAGTTCATGCATCGTGATTTTCGGATAGCCGCACGGTGTGAATCCGCTGATCCCCAGGATATCCCCCGGCTGGATCATGGCTGCTGCCGCTTTGCCGTCGCATACTTTGTCCAGCAGTTCTTTAGGCTCGATACGGCTAAGGAATTCACTGTCATTGATGTCGATCATTACTATCATCCTCCCAAAATAAATAAAATATAAAAGCCCGCGGTGACGATTCGTTATTTTTCTCAGTCCGCAGAACCTTTAGCCCGGTAGTCCCC
>OLRU01002537.1_pt1 | contig 12768 bp, 10 predicted proteins | sample 1672961 | NCBI WGS metagenome assembly OLRU01 (sample SAMEA3136741, study PRJEB25190) | human gut metagenome | biome: human gut; feature: human-associated habitat; material: faeces | place: Austria | collected 2013 | reverse complement strand
CACGACGCCCACCCGCACCTTCTGCTCCCCGGTGACGGGGATGGAGGCAAAGTCGTCGCAGATTTCCGCGAAGATCTTGCGCATCTGGGCGCGGATCTCCTTTTTGTATTCTCGCAGGTCTATCTTTGACATTGAATACCTTCCTTTATCCGCTGCGCCGCCTCGGGGCCTTTCAGGCAGGCAATCAGCTCCAGGCCAAATTCCAGGCAGACGCCCGCGCCCTTTGCGGTGATGTACTGGCCGTCCCGGACAACGCCCTGATCCTGGCAGATGAGGGCGCCCTTTGGCTCAAAGCCGGGGAAGGAAACCGCCCTGCGGCCGTCCAGCAGCCCGCGGTTGCCCAGCACCGACGGCGCTGCGCAGATTGCGCCGACAAAAATTCCCTTCTCGCTGGCGTAGTACAGCCAGCGGTCCACCTCCGGGGAGGCGTCCAGATAGGTGGTGCCCGGAAGGCCGCCCGGCAGCACCAGCATCTCCATCTCCTGCTCGGACACTTCCTTTGCGGTGACGTCGCACTGGACGGTGATGCCGTGCGAACCGGTGATCCACCGGCTGCCGTCCTCGCTTACCGCTGCGGTCTGCACCGCGATGCCGGCCCGGCGCAGCAGATCGATCACGCCCCGGCAGGTGGTACCCCGGACGATGGAATCATCGATCAGCACGATGCGCTTCCCATCCACCAGCGCGCGGATGGGGTTGAGCTTGAGGTTGACGCCCATCTCCCGCAGCTCCTGGGTGGGGGAAATGAATGTGCGCCCGATGTATTTATTCTTGGTGAAGCCGATGCCGTAGGGGATCCCGGAGGCTTTGGCGTACCCCAGAGCGGCGTCCAGACCGGAGTCCGGGACGCCGATGACCACATCAGCCTCCACTGGGTGCTCGGCGGCAAGAAAGGCTCCGGCCCGCTGCCGCGCGGCGCTCACCGCGGTGCCATCAATCACCGAGTCCGGCCGTGCAAAGTAAACGAACTCAAAGACGCACAGATGCTTGCCGGCTGTCCCACAGCGGCGAGTATCACTTTTCACACCGTCATAGCTGACGGTGACGATCTCGCCGGGGCGGATGTCCCGGAGAAAGCGGGCTCCGACGGCGTCCAGCGCGCAGCTCTCCGAGGCAAAGACCGTTTTTCCGTCGGCTGTTTCCCCCATGCAGAGGGGACGGAAGCCGTGGGGATCCCGGGCAGCGATGAGCTTGGTGGGAGAGGAGATCACAAGAGAGTACGCCCCTTCAATCCGGCCCATGGCATCATACACAGCCTCCTCGATAGATGGGGTATGGAGCCGCTCCTGCACGATGATATAGGCAATTACCTCGCTGTCGGTGGTAGTGTGGAAGATAGAGCCGTTCTGCTCCAGACGGGTTCTCAGCTCATAGGAGTTGGTCAGATTTCCGTTGTGTGCCAGCGCCATCCGCCCCTTGTGGTGGTTGATGATGATGGGCTGGGCATTGCGCTTGCGGTCGGAGCCGGTGGTGGCATAGCGGACGTGCCCCACGACGATGTTTCCGCTCCCCAGCCGCTGGAGGCGCTCCTTAGGAAAAACCTCGTTGACCAGCCCCTCGTCCCGATAGGTGGTAAATACTCCGTCATCGTTGACTGCGATCCCCGCGCTCTCCTGTCCCCGGTGCTGGAGGGCGAACAGCCCATAATAGGCCAGTGAGGCCACGTCGGCAGGCTCCTTGGAAAAAACGCCAAAGACACCACACTCTTCCCGAATGTGGTGTTCCTTGGGAACGACCTGTTTAATTTGCACCATGTTCCACCAGCCTCTTCATGATTTCGGCGTATGCCTCCTCCACGCCGCCCAGATCCCGGCGGAAGCGGTCCTTATCCAGCTTTTCTCCGGTGGCAGTATCCCACAGGCGGCAGGTATCGGGGCTGATCTCGTCGGCCAGGATGATGCTGCCGTCCGAGGTCCTGCCGAACTCCAGCTTGAAGTCTGCCAGCGTCACGCCGCATTCGGACCAAAAGCGCTGTAAAATGCGGTCTATCTGAAGTGCATAACCCTTGATAGTATCGATCTCGGCGGGGGTGGCCAGCTTCAGGGCCAGGGCGTGGCTGGTGTTGAGCAGAGGATCGCCCAGTGCATCGTTTTTATAGGAGAATTCGAGGACCGGCTCCTCAAATACCAACCCCTCCGGGACGCCGTACCGCTTGGAGAAGGAGCCGGCGGCGATGTTGCGGACGATGACCTCCAGCGGGACGATGGACACCTTCCTGACCAGAGTCTCCCGCTGGCTCAGCTCCCGCACAAAATGGGTAGGGACACCGTTTTTTTCCAGTACCTGCATCAAAAGGTTGCTCATCCGGTTGTTAATGACGCCCTTTCCTGCGATGGTCCCCTTTTTCAGCCCGTTGAAGGCGGTGGCGTCATCCTTGTAGTCCACGATGTAGAGTTCCGGATCGTCCGTCTCATAGACCTTTTTGGCCTTTCCCTCATAGATCTGTTTCAGCTTTTGCATTGCCTGTATCCTCCCTTGTTATTTTCCGCTGTCGCCGTAGTTGGCCAGCACCCGCGCGGACGGATCGTTCACATTGCAGCCCTTCCAGCTTCTGTTTGGCATCCAAAAGTCCACGATCATCCCGCTCTGGCCGGGATAGTATGCTTCAAAGATCTCGCGATACAGAAGGGATTCTTTGGTAAAGGGCCGGGCGTGGCCGTAGGCCAGGCGCTTTTTCTCAAATTCCTCATCGGTATAGCGGCGCTCCGCATAGTCCTTCAGGTAATCCACCATGGAATGGCCCACGGCGTCGGAAAAAGCGGCCTTCTCCCGGTAGAGGATGCTGTGGGGCAGGTAGTCCCCCTCAAAGGCGCGGCGAAGCAGATATTTTCCCTTCCCGTACTTGTTCAGCTTCCGCTCCGGGTCAATGCCCATCACATACTCCACAAAGTCCAGGTCTCCGAAGGGGACCCGGGCCTCCAGGGAGTTGACGGAGACGCACCGGTCGGCCCGAAGCACATCGTACATATGCAATTCCCGGATCCGCTTGACCGCTTCCTTCTGAAACTCCTCCGCCGACGGGGCAAAGTCGGTGTATTTATAGCCAAACAGCTCGTCGCTGATCTCTCCGGTCAGCAGGACCCGGATGTCGGTCTGTTCGTGGATGGCCTTGCAGACCAGATACATCCCCATGCTGGCCCGGATGGTGGTGATGTCATAGGTGCCCAGCAGGGCAATCACTGTCTCCAGTGAGTCCAGCACCTCCTCCGGCGTCATATAGACCTCCGTATGCTGGCTTCCGATGTAGTCTGCCACCTCTCTGGCATACTTCAGATCAATGGCGTCCTCGCTCATGCCGATGGCAAAGGTGCGGATGGGCCGGTCGGAGCATTTCTGCGCCACCGCGCACACCAGCGAGGAGTCCAGACCGCCGCTGAGGAGGAAGCCAACCTTGGCGTCGGACACCAGACGCTTTTTGATGCCGGCGATCAGCTTTTCCCGGATTGCTGTGCACACGGTATCCAGATCGTCCCGGCACACCTCCTTGACGGCGGTGATGTCCCGGTAGCAGACAAATTTTCCATCCTTGTAGTAGTGTCCCGGCGGAAACGGCATGATCTTCTCACAGAGCCCCACCAGGTTTTTGGGCTCACTGGCAAAGACGATGGTCCCGGAGGGGTCGTAACCGTAGTAGAGCGGACGGATACCGATGGGGTCCCGGGCGGCGATATAGCTTTTGGTATCTCCGTCGTATAAGATCAACGCAAACTCCGCATCCAGCATCCGAAACATCTCCACGCCGTATTCCCGATACAGCGGGAGCAGGATCTCACAGTCAGACCCGCTTTGGAACGTATAGCCCTTTTCCTGAAGCGCCTGCTTCAACGTCTCAAAGCCGTAGATCTCACCGTTACAGACCACATAGCTGCCGTCCAGCGCAAAGGGCTGCATCCCCTCCGGCTGTAAGCCCATAATGGCCAGCCGGTGAAACCCCAGCAGCCCATTTCCCGTATCCACGATCCGGCTGTCGTCCGGCCCCCGGGATATGGTCCTGTCAAAACCGTTTTTGAACCGCGCATAGTCGGCAGCTTCCGAGCAGTAGCCCATGATAGAACACATCGTATTGACCTCCTAAACATCATCATCAGCATTCAACAGGGCAAGTGCTGTTCTCGCGGTGCCACCTGTATTTGTACTCGTTTACGGGCCGCACAGTGGGGCCCTGCCGCGTAACGGGCGGTGATCCGGCTCACCTACTTGGATTGCTCCTTTCAGATCGCAGCTCGAAAAGTGTTATTCCCGCAAGCTCTGCCGCGCGGCTCTCACCGTCCCGCGCTCTCTGTGGGTGAACTCTTGCGGTACTTCTCTCTTCTCAAACGCTTTTGTATGTTGTGGATGTCTGCCCCGGTCCGCCGGGAAAATGGGCCGTCTCGCTTTATGCCAGGATCACTTGACGCTGAACAGCAGATCGCCGTAAGTGGGGAAGGGCCAGCAGCGCTCCTCGGTCAAGATTTCCGCCTCGTCGGCTGCGGCCCGCAGCTCCGTCATACGGGAGAGCAACTCGTCCCGGATGAAATTGGCCTCCTCGGTCACATCGGAAATGGTCCTGAGTTTGGCAATTACGCTGTCCAGTGCGTCAGTTCTGGCGTCGATGCTCTCGATCACCGCCGTCAGCTTTTTGACCAGCTTTGTTTCATAGGCACAACTGAGCCCAGCATCCAGGGCTTTCTTGCCGGCGGCGTCCCGGGCCACATCCGCGGCATAGCGGGCAACAGCGGGCAGGATCTGCTTCCGGGCCATGTCGCTCATGGTCTGGGCCTCAATGCACACCGTTTTGCAGTAATTTTCCAGCATAATCTCATACCGGGAGCGCAGCTCCGCTTCGGTATAGACTTTGTGGGCCGTCAGCATCTCCACATTCTTCGCTTTCAGAAGCTCGGGGATCGCGTCCGGTGTGGTGCGCAGGTTCAGCAGGCCCCGCTCCTCCGTGGCCTCCCGGATCCACGCATCGTCATAGCCATTTCCGTTGAAGATGATCCGCTTATGCGCTTGGATGGCACGCTTGATCAGCTCATGCAGGGCAGCGTTGAAGTCCTCAGCCCGCTCCAGCTCGTCCGCATAGAGCTTCAGGGACTGGGCCACCGCGGCGTTGAGCATGATGTTGGCGCAGGCGATGGAGTTAGAAGAACCCAGCATCCGGAATTCAAATTTGTTGCCGGTAAAGGCAAAGGGCGAGGTGCGGTTGCGGTCCGTGGTGTCCCGGAGAAAGCGGGGAAGCACGTCCACGCCCAGCTTCATTTTCTTCTTTTCCACACCGGCATAGGCAGAATCGGTCTCGATGGCGTCTAGTACAGCGGTCAGCTCATCCCCCAGAAACATCGAGATCACGGCGGGGGGCGCCTCGTTGGCCCCCAGGCGGTGGTCGTTTCCGGCCGTCGCGACAGAAGCTCTCAGCAGCCCCTGATAGTCGTCCACCGCCTGGATCACCGCCGCCAGAAACAGCAGGAACTGGGCGTTTTCGTGGGGGGTATCACCGGGAGAGAGCAGATTCACACCGGTGTCGGTGGAGAGGGACCAGTTGTTGTGCTTGCCGCTGCCATTGACTCCGGCAAAGGGCTTTTCGTGGAGCAGGCACACCATGTCGTGCTTGGCCGCCACCCGCTGCATGATCTCCATGGTTAGCTGGTTCTGGTCCGTGGCCAGATTGGTCGTGGTGTAGATGGGAGCAAGCTCATGCTGAGCGGGGGCTACCTCATTGTGCTCCGTTTTGGCCAAGATACCCAGCTTCCACAGCTCAGTGTTCAGCTCCTCCATGAAGGCGGCGACACGGGGCTTGATGGAGCCAAAGTAGTGATCGTCCAGCTCCTGCCCCTTGGGGGGCTTGGCGCCGAACAGGGTCCTGCCGGTATAGATCAGGTCCTTGCGCTGCTCATACAGAGCCTTGTCGATCAGGAAATATTCCTGCTCTGGACCGACAGAGGGGGTCACACGTCTGACCTCGTCGTTGCCGAACAGCTTCAGTACCCGGAGGGCCTGACAGTTCAGCGCCTCCATACTGCGCAGAAGAGGCGTTTTCTTATCCCCGCCGTAGGAGCAGAAGGCGGTTGGGATGCAGAGGGTCTTGCCCTTGATGAACGCATAGCTGGTGGGATCCCAGGCGGTGTAGCCCCGGGCCTCGAAGGTGGCCCGCAGACCGCCGGAGGGGAAGGAGGAGGCGTCCGGCTCTCCGCGGATCAGCTCCTTGCCGGAGAACTCCATGAGCACTCTGCCGTCTGGCGCGGGAGTGATGAAGCTGTCGTGCTTTTCCGCGGTGATCCCGGTCAGGGGCTGGAACCAATGGGTGAAGTGGGTCGCGCCGTTTTCGACAGCCCAGTCCTTCATGGCGTCGGCCACCGCATTGGCCACGGATAGATCCAGTCTGGTCCCGTTTTGAATGGTACGCTTCAGAGAGTGATATACCTCCCCGGACAGGCGCGCCTTCATCACGCGGCTGTCGAAGACCATGCTTCCGAACATTTCCGGTACAGTCGTCATAACAGATCTCCCCTTCAGAAAATAAAAAAGGACATTGGCGTTACGAAGGTCCTGCCTTCGAGACGCCAATGTCTCTCAACACCGCAAAATATACATCCTGGAGCAGGAAAAGTCAACTGTCAATCTGTCAAAAATGGTTTTTTTCAGCCAGCTATTTTTTGGCAAATTACGGACTTGCAAAACGGACGGTTTTCTCGTATTCTAACCGACAAACAGGGATCTTTCTCCCGAAAAGTGTTCAACATCCGGGAAATATCGCGCTGAACCCAGCGCGAAGCCGGTCAGATTCGTCTTGAAGGAAAGGAAGCGGGTGGGAACGTGAAGTACACGCCGGAAGAAGTGATACAGTTCGTTCAGGAGGAGGACATCAAATTTATCCGTCTAGCCTTCTGCAATGTCTATGGAAAGCAGCACAATGTAGCCATCATGCCCAGCGAGCTCAAGCGCGCCTTTGCATACGGGATCGCCTTTGACGCATCGGCAGTGGATGGATTCGGCGGCGAGATTCGATCCGATCTTCTGCTCCACCCGGACCCCTCCACCCTGATCCAGCTCCCCTGGCGCCCAGAACAGGGCAAGGTGGTGCGGATGTTCTGTGACATCTCCTACCCGGACGGCCGGCCCTTTGAGCGGGATACCAGAAGCATCCTCAAACAGGCGGTGGCGCAGGCCGACGCCAGGGGCTTCCGGTTTGCGTTCGGCGCCGAGATGGAGTTCTATCTGTTTCGAGTCGATGAACAGGGCAACGACACAAAGATCCCATACGACCGGGCCGGCTATATGGACATTGCGCCAGATGACAAGGGGGAATCGATCCGCCGGGAGATCTGCCTGATGCTGGAGCAGATGGGGATCCAGCCTGAGAGTTCGCATCACGAAAGCGGCCCGGGCCAGAATGAGATCGACTTCCGGTATTCAGACCCCCTTATGGCTGCTGACAACGCTGTCACCTTCCACACAGTTGTCCGCACCGTGGCCGCCCAGAACGGCCTTTGTGCCAGCTTTTCCCCCAAGCCGCTGGCGGACTGGGATGGAAATGGGATGCACATCAATGTCTCTGTTAAATGTGATGGGCTTTCCCAGCCGCTGCCCAGCGTGATCGCGGGGATCCTGGCGAACATCTGTGAGATGACGCTGTTCCTGAACCCATGTGAGGAGTCCTACTGCCGCCTCGGTCACGACAAGGCCCCGCGCTATGTGACATGGTCGGCGGAAAACCGCTCCCAGCTGATCCGTATCCCGGCAGCGGTGGGCGAATACCGCCGGGCCGAGCTGCGCTCTGCCGATCCGACGGCCAATCCGTACCTTGCCTACGCACTCCTGATCTACGCCGGAATGTATGGGATTGGGCATGACCTGCAGCTTCCCCCCGCTTCTGATTTCAATGTCTATACCGCTCCCGCCGAGGTGCTGGAGGGACTGAAAAAGCTGCCCGGCTCTCTGTATGAAGCCGCCGCACTGGCCGAGGCAAGTTCCTTTGTCAACGAGCATCTTCCGAAAACCGTAGTCTCTGCCTATTGCCATCGGTGAGAAGCCTGCCGGATCCAGGCGAAAGGAGGAGAGAACATGGTCTTTCAGGAGCGGACATACAGCGTACTGATCGTTTCGTCTTCCGACAGTTTTGCCACCAAGATCATGCCGCTGCTCCCTGTGACAGATTACTGGCCGGTGACAACGGTACACAGTATCGGAGAAGCCCGCCGCAAAATTGCGGAAGCGGCGTTTGATATTGTGCTCATCAACGCTCCGCTGCCGGATGACTTTGGGATGCGTCTGGCGGTGGATATTTGTACCGGAAGCGGGGCCGGGGTCCTGCTGCTGGTCCGGAACGATCAATTTGATGATATATACGCAAAGGTCGTCAGCTACGGCGTGCTCACGTTGTCCAAGCCCACCAATATGCAGATGGTGGCGCAGAATCTGCGGATCCTCTGCGCCACCCGGGAGCGGATGCGCCAGATGGAGGCAAAGCAGGCCACAGTGGAGGAGAAGATCGAGGAGATCCGTCTGGTCAACCGGGCCAAGTGGCTGTTGATCGAGTGCCTCGGCATGACAGAGCCGGAGGCCCACCGCTATATCGAAAAGCAATCCATGGATCAGCGCATCTCCAAGCGGGAGGCCGCAGAAGCGGTCATCAAAACTTATAAATAGCACAGAGATCCTGTGTGCAGCAGCGGGCAGAATTGTGAAAACTCAGGTTGACAAATCGCTGTCAGCCGCAGTAAAATACCACCTGTTGAACGAAGGTGTTCATCAAGGGACTTCTGTCCCCTGATGGACGCCTTCTCTTTTTTAAGTTTTCTGTGGGAGGATGGCACATGACAAAGTATGTTTTCGTGACGGGCGGCGTTGTTTCTGGATTGGGGAAGGGGATCACAGCGGCCTCATTGGGGCGGCTGCTGAAGGCCAGGGGGCTGAAGGTAGCGGCCCAGAAGCTGGACCCATACATCAATGTGGACCCCGGCACCATGAGTCCCTATCAGCACGGTGAGGTCTATGTCACCGAGGACGGAGCTGAGACGGATCTGGATCTGGGGCACTACGAGCGGTTCATTGATGAGGACCTGAACCAATATTCCAACCTGACCACTGGAAAGGTCTATTCCAACGTCATATCTAAGGAGCGCCGGGGCGCATATCTGGGGACCACTGTACAGACCATTCCACACATCACGGACGAGATCAAGCGCTTTATCTACAATGTGGGCAGCAAGGCTGAGGCCGATGTGGTCATCACGGAGATCGGCGGGACCATCGGCGACATCGAGAGCCAGCCCTTTATTGAAGCCATCCGGCAGGTGGGCCATGAGGTGGGGCCGGGGAACGCCCTGTTCATCCATGTCACTCTGGTCCCCTATCTGAAAGCGTCTGGAGAGCACAAATCTAAGCCCACCCAGCACTCCGTAAAAGAGTTGCAGGGGCTGGGGATTGCCCCGGACATCATTGTTCTGCGCTGTGACGAGCCCATCACAGACCTGGAAATCTTCCGCAAGATCGCGAACTTCTGCAATGTGAAGCCGGACTGTGTCATAGAGAACCTGACCCTTCCCATTCTCTATGAGGCCCCCCTCTATTTGGAACAGTCGAATCTGTCCGCAGTGGTCTGCCGGGAGCTGTGGCTGTCCACGCCCGAGCCGGATCTGCGCGAGTGGCAGGCGATGGTTGCTGCCATCAAAAGCCGCAGCAGATCGGTGACCATCGGCCTTGTGGGAAAGTATGTGCAGCTCCACGATGCCTACCTCTCTGTCGCGGAGGCCCTGCGCCACGCCGGGTTTGCCCTTGGCGCGGTGGTGGACATCCGATGGATCGACTCGGAAACCGTCACAGAAGAGACCCAGGAGGAGCTTCTCGCTCCCCTTGACGGAATCCTCGTCCCGGGCGGCTTCGGAAGCCGAGGCATCCAGGGGATGATCTTGGCAGCCCAGTATGCCAGGGAGCACAATATCCCCTATCTGGGCATCTGCCTGGGGATGCAGATCGCGGTTATCGAATTTGCCCGTCATGTGCTTGGTATTGCTGATGCTGATTCGGGTGAATTTGCCCCGGAGTGCCCTCATAAGGTCATCGACTTCATGCCCGGTCAGAGCGAGGACATCGACAAAGGCGGCACCCTCCGCCTGGGCGGCTATCCCTGTGCGATCGCCACCGGAACAACCATGGCGCGGTGCTATGGGAGTACTCAAATCCGGGAGCGCCACCGCCACCGCTATGAATTCAACAACGACTATCGGGAGGCCATGCAGGCGGCGGGACTGACCATGAGCGGTCTTTCCCCTGATGGACGGCTGGTGGAAGCGGTAGAGCTGAGCGACAGACCCTTCTATGTGGGCGTACAGTATCACCCCGAATTCAAGAGCCGCCCCAACCGCCCCCATTCGTTGTTTCAAGGGTTCCTCGCAGCTGCATTGGAAGGATGTTTTATTATTATAACAGAAAGTTGATTTTGGAAGACGGCGAAGAATATCTGGGCTCTGCCTTTGGATACATCGGAGAAAAGGTGCTGGAACTGGTATTCAATACCTCGATGGTGGGACATCAGGAGATCCTTTCTGACCCCTCCTACACCGACCAGGCGGTCATCATGACCTATCCTCTCATCGGTAATTATGGTATGGCCGCCGATGACTATGAGACAAAGGTCCCCACCATCGGTGCTGTGATCGTCCGGGAATATAACGATCTCCCCTCAAATTTCAGAAGTGAGCGGTCCCCGGCCTAGGTCATGGACCGATATCAGATCTCCGGCATCTCCGGGATCGATACCCGTAAGCTGGCCCGCTCGATTCGGGACAAGGGCAGCCGCAGATGCTTGATCACCGCTGCGGATACGCCCCGGGAGTCTGGCTTGGAGAAAATCCGCAGCGCCCATATCGCGAACGATGCGGTGCCGCGGGTCAGCTGCGGAAAGATTTGGCAAGCAGCAGCAACGGATCACCAATTTCATGTGGTTGCTTATGATTGCGGTATGAAACTGAATATCGTCCGATCCTTGAACGCAAGGGGGTGCGACGTGACGATCGTCCCCTGGAACACCCCGGCAGAGCATATCGAAGAACTGCGGCCGGACGTTGTCTTCCTCTCCAACGGGCCGGGGGACCCGACGGATGTCCCCCCGGTCATCGACACCATACACCAGCTGCGCGGGAAGTACCCGATGTTTGGGATCTGCCTGGGACATCAGCTCCTCGCGCTGGCCTACGGTGCGGAGACGTACAAGCTGAAATTCGGACACCGGGGCGGAAACCATCCGGTCAAGGACCTGCGGACCGGAAGGATTGAGATCACCTCACAGAATCACTCCTACGCTGTCAACGCCGGCAGCTTGCAGGATACGCCTCTGAAATGCACCCATATCAATCTTCTGGACAACACGGTCGAGGGAATGGAATGCGCGGCAGACCGCGTATTCAGCGTGCAGTATCACCCGGAAAGCGCCCCCGGTCCCCAGGACAGCACCTATTTATTTGACCACTTTATCAAGCAAATGGAGGAACGCAGAGATGCCTAAGAGAACAGACATCAAAAAGATCCTGGTGATTGGTTCCGGTCCCATCGTCATCGGTCAGGCGGCGGAGTTTGACTACGCCGGCACACAGGCGTGTCTGGCGCTGAAGCGGTTCCTTTCACGGTCATCCGAGATGGTGGGTGTAGCTCAGTTGGTTAGAGCACCGGATTGTGGTTCCGGGTGTCGAGGGTTCGAGTCCCTTTACCCACCCCACTGAATATCAGGGATTGGGAGAGATCCCAGTCCCTGATCTTTTTTCACACAGGGGTGTAGCCAAGTGGTAAGGCAAGGGACTTTGACTCCCTCACTCGCTGGTTCGAGTCCAGCCATCCCTGCCATTTTTCTTCCCCCTCTTCCTTCCAAATGACTCAGTAGCTCAGTCGGTAGAGCAAGGGACTGAAAATCCCTGTGTCCTTGGTTCAATTCCGAGTTGCGGCATATTTTTTTTATATAAATTTTTTATTTTGGGCAGTGAACATTTTGAAATTTTATATAATCTTCAAATTTTGGAGCAATGCTTATGTTCGTGACGGTGGCCATGACAATGATGGTGCTCGCCTCCGCAAGAGTTTTCGCCTGTAGATAAAGTATCATTGAAATATTGGTTAATAACTTCTTCTACTTCTAATTCAGGACATCCGACAACAACTTTTACTCCATTTTGAGCGAATATTTGTAATGGTCTGCCCCCCATACCGCCTGCCAAAACAAGATTTGCTCCTTGAGAAGATATCCAGCTTGCACTCTGGCAAGAAATGCCATCTTCTGGAACTTTCTTTTCAATGCTTATAATTTCTTTAGTTTCTGGATTAACTTCTGCAAACGTAAAGTACTCACAATGTCCGAAATGTCCGCATAATTTTTCTTCTTTTGATGGAATTACAATTTTCATAATTTTATCTCCTTTTAATTTTTCTACATTTGATTGTAAAATGATTGCACTTTCTAAGGCTTCTGTTTCTGTCATATTATGACTTTGAGCATATTCTCTCAAAATATTTAAAACATCTTCATTAATTCTTCTATTGAACGGCACCTTTTTTCTGCAAGTTTTCTTTCTTCCGGCACACTCACGCTTTCCTCCCCAACACTTATTTTGTTTAAAATTACTTTCTTTCATAACTAGACCTCTATTATAATTTACCATATAATCTTGATAATATCAATACATATTCAAGAAGGACATTGCAGGGTATATATCAGACAGCAGCAATGCTCATTCTAATTTAATTATGATGCACTCGATATAAATAATTATCAAACCTAGAGTCTATTGATAGCCTACTATT
>OLRU01002524.1_pt1 | contig 12821 bp, 9 predicted proteins | sample 1672961 | NCBI WGS metagenome assembly OLRU01 (sample SAMEA3136741, study PRJEB25190) | human gut metagenome | biome: human gut; feature: human-associated habitat; material: faeces | place: Austria | collected 2013 | reverse complement strand
TACCAGAGCCCGGCCCACTACTATATGCCCACAATCAGGGCTATTGCGATGGCTTAACGCTTGGCCATCGCGCGTAGCACAATCTTGCGCAGTTCGGAGGCAATCAGCACGATTGCGGCCAGGCAGATGCATTCCACCCAAGCCATCGGGCTCAATGCCACGGTGCCGAACGGACCGTTGAGGAACGGCACGTAAATCACCACGAGCTGCAGCGCCACGGACAAACCAATCGCACCCCATAGCCACTTGTTGGAGAACAGACCCACGAATGCGGACTGCAGATGCGAACGGGAGGACAGCGCGTTGAACAGCTGGGCAAACACCAGAATCGTGAAGCCCATCGTACGGGCCTCGGTCATCTGCGCTTCATGGCCGATGGCATCCACCGAGCGGTCGGTGAACAAGCCGCCGGACAGGTGCATGTCCATACCAATCAGCGTGACGATGGCCATGATGACGCCGATGTAGATGATGTCGCCCCACATGGAGGCGTCAATCACGCGGTCCGTCACCTTACGCGGTTTACGACCCATCACATCGTCGGTCTGCGGGTCCACGCCCATAGCCAACGCCGGCGCGGCATCGGTCAGCAGGTTGATCCACAGCAACTGTGTGGCGAGCAGCGGCACGGTGACGCCCACGGTTTCCGGCTGGCGGATGCCGAGGAAGCCGGCAAACACCACACCGAGGAACACGGTGAACACCTCACCCACATTGGAACTCAGCAGGTAGCGCAGGAACTTGCGGATGTTGTCGAAGATCACGCGACCCTCGCGTACGGCGGCCACAATGGTGGAGAAGTTGTCGTCCGCCAGAATCATCTTGGCGCTCTGCTTGGTCACTTCGGTGCCGGTGATGCCCATGGCCACGCCGATGTCCGCGGACTTGACTGCCGGGGCATCGTTCACACCGTCGCCGGTCATGGCCACGATGTTGCCTTGGCGCTGCAAGGATTCGACGATCTTGAGCTTGTGCTCGGGGGCCACGCGCGCGTACACGGACACTTCGGACGTGGCCTTGTCGAGCGCGGCCTCATCGGGCAGCTGGTCGAGCTGGTCGCCGGTCAGGGCCTTGCCATCCTTGGCGATGATGCCAAGGTCGGAGGCGATGCGGGCGGCGGTCAGCGGGTGGTCGCCGGTGATCATCACCGTGCGGATGCCGGCACGATGGGCCTCGGTCACGGAGTCGCGCACCTCAGTACGCGGCGGATCGATAATGCCGACCATGCCATTCCAGATGAGATCGGTTTCAATGGCTTCGGCCTGATCGGCGATGTCGGACACCTGGCCTGCAGCGTTGACGCTTACACCGGGCACATCAGCCAAAGAACCGGTTTCCAGCGGACGGCAGGCCTCGCCAAGCGTACGGTAGGCCTCGGAGGAGAGACGTTCGACGGTGGCGAGAATCGACTGGCGATCGCCTTCGGTGAGCTTACGGACCTGACCACCCACGCGGATGCGCGTGCAGTAGCTCAACAGCACGTCGGGCGCGCCCTTGGCGAACACGGTGAGCTTGTCTGAATCGGTGCTGTCCTTGGCGATGATGGACATGCGCTTGCGTTCGGAGGTGAACGGAATCTCGCCAACGCGCGTGTATCGCTTGATCTTGCGATCGGCCTTGACCTTGCGTGCGGCCACGATCAGCGAGACTTCGGTGGGGTCGCCCACAATCTCCCAACGGCCGTTCTCCTCGCGTAGTTCGCCGTCGTTCGCGAGCGTGCCGGCCACGAGCGTGGCGACGACTTCATCGGCCACAATCTGGGCCTGCTCGGATTCAGGACTGACGCCGCCGGTCATAACCATGCGGCCTTCCGGCGCGTAACCGGTGCCAGTGATCTGCACTTCGCCGGACGGGGTGACCACACGTTCCACGGTCATCTCGTTGCGGGTCAGCGTACCGGTCTTATCCGAGCAGATCACGGAAGCGGAGCCCAAGGTCTCCACCGAATGCAGTTTCTTGACGATGGCGTTGTGCGCGGCCATACGCTGCACACCAAGCGCCAGCACCACGGTCAGGATGGCGGCCAAGCCTTCCGGCACGGCGGCCACAGCCAGCGAGACAGCCAACAGCAAGGAATCAATCACGTCATGGACGTCGTTGAAGCCTTCCAGCACGGCGAGCGCCACCAGCACCACGACAGCGATGACGCACACCGCAATGCCGAGGATCTTGGAGACGTAATCCATCTCCTTCTGCAGCGGAGTTTTCTCATCTTCGGTGGCGGAGAGCATGTCGGCGATCTTGCCGACCTGCGTATTCATACCGGTGCCGGTCACGATTGCGCGGCCGGTGCCTTGCGTCACGGAAGTGCCGTTGAAGATCATGTTGGCGCGGTCGCCCAGCGCCTTGGCTTCGGTGAGTGTGTCCGGCTTCTTGCCAACCGGCACGGATTCGCCGGTCAGTGAAGCCTCGGCGATGCGCAGGCTGGCCGCGTTGACCAGTCGGCCATCAGCGGAGACCGAATCACCTTCCGCAAGGACGATGATGTCGCCGGGGACCACGTCGGCGGTGTTGATGCGCATGACCTTGCCATCGCGCAGCACCGAGGTCTGCGGGGCCGTCATTTGTGCGAGCGCTTCGACGGCCGCCTCGGCCTTGGCTTCTTGCATATAGCCGAGCACAGCATTGACAATCAGGATCAAGATGATCACGATGGCGTCGAACGGCAGCACTTCGCCGCCTTCCGCGCCGGGCTGCGCATTGGCTTTTTCGATGAACCAAGCGATCACCGAGATAATAGTGGCCGCGATCAGCAGGTAGACCAGCGGATCTTGGAATTGGGCCAGGAATTTCTTCCATTTCGGTACGGGCGGGGCGCTGGCGAGCTCGTTCGGGCCGAATTTGGCCAGTCGGCGCTTGGCTTCTTCCTCGCTCAGGCCGTGGGATGGGTCGACGTTCAGGGCTTTGGCCACGTCGTCGGCGCTGGTCAGACTTGGATCAGTATCCCCCAATAGCGCTTCCTGTGCGCGCACCTCTTCCGATTCCACGACCCCGTTCGTTGCGGTCGTGGACACTGCGGATTGATCTTTGAGATCATCCATAATGTTCTCCTTGGTATTGCCGCGGAGTAGTCAGCCTTGCGGCCGCTGCCGGGTTTTCTCTCCCGGCTGGACGCACAGGACTGCGCGGTTATGGACACCGGCGCAACTGCTGCCGATGCATACGATTGCCATTATTCCATAACCGCGTGGCGCACTTGGCGCACAGCGTAATAGCGTTTTGCCTAGAACAGGCGACGCAACCAGGCCTCAGCCAAATCAGGCCAACACTGCACGCATTCGACGATGTGCGCATAGAAGCCGTTACCGGCAGTTTCCGCATTGGCCAAGGACAGGCCGTGGCTGCCTTCAGGGAACAGGTGCGCCTCAATGCTCACGCCGGCGGCCCGGCAGGCCTGGATGAGCATTAGCGTGTTCTCCACGGGCACGGCGTCGTCGGTCATGGTATGCCAGACGAAGACGGGTGGCGTTTTGGCATCGATGTGCTTTTCGATGGAGAACTTGTCCAGCAAAGCCTGATTGTGAGCTTGGTCCCCTAGCAGGCATTGGAAGCTGCCGCGATGGGCGTACTTGCCGGCGGTGATTACTGGGTACGAGAGCATCAGCGCGTTCGGGCGCACGGCGTCCGGGTCTATGCCGCCCTGTTCGCGGATGTCTTCGTCGCCGACCGAGGTGGCGAGGTTGGCGGCCAGATGCCCGCCTGCGGAAAAGCCGAGTACGGCCACTTGCGCGGGGTTTACATGCCACTGATCCGCATTGGCGCGAATCAGGCGCATTGCCTCGGCAGCCTCCAGCAAAGCCACCGGATAGCGGCTGGGCTGCACCGAATAGCGCAGCACGAATACGGCGAAGCCTTTGGCCAGGAATTGCAGGGCCACTGGCTCGGCTTCGCGGTCAGAAGTCATGGCGTAGCCGCCGCCAGGCAAAATCAGGATGGCCGGGCGTATACGGTCCGGTTCCATCTCCTCGCTGTTGTCGGCCACATAGCCAAAGAATCGCGCCTCGCTGCCATCAATGCCAACGATGGTTTGTTGAATGTATTGCATGCCATACATCATACGCGCAGAGAATAGTTCTCGATAAGAACCACTCGCCATATGCGGTCTTGCCTGTATCTCCAAACCGAATAACACTTACAGCGAATCGTGAAGACTGCGGGCCATGGCGCGGTCGCGCGAGCCTTTGGTGAGCTTGAGACCGAGGGTCACGGCAATCAACACAACAGTGCAGGCGATCCACAGCGTTCGACCGCCGAAGTTGCTGATAGTCCAGCCACCAATCAGCGGCGCCAGCGCAACCGACACCGACCACACTACGTTGTAGACGCCCTGATACGTGCCACGCGCCGACGCGGGTGCCATGGCGGCAACCGTAGTGGTGGCGATAGGGAATGTGCCCAGCTCACCCAGCGTCCACAGCACTACGGCAAGCGCGAATCCGCCCCAAGAATGGGCCGCGGCCTGCACCGCATAGCCGATGACGGTTACGGCGAGGCCCATCACCAGCACGCGTGAATTGCCCATGCGCGCGAACAGTTTCATCGCGGGAATCTGTAGCAGGCACAACATACCGCCATTGATGGTGAGCAGCACCGAATACTCGCCCAGCCCTAGACCAAGGTCCGTCATGGCAATGGGCAGGCCGGAGGTGCTTTGGAAGTACACAAGGAAGTAGCCGAACATCAGCAGGGAGAAGCCGAGGAATGGAGTATCGGTGAGCACGCGCCGCCAATTGCGAGACATGGCGCCCTTGACACTGGCAGCCGGTGCGGCATCCGAGTGATTCGGCCTCTCAATGCCGGCGAATTCCGCATGGGTAACACTGCATTCGTCTTCATGGCGCACCGCACTTGGCACCGATACAGTAATCCCCAAATGCCGCACCTCGCGGAAGAACGCAATCAGCAATATCGTGACGGCTATCATCACCGCCGCTTCAACGTAGAACATCAGCGAATACGAGATCTTGACCAGCTGGTTGGCCACAATCGGTCCAATCGCGTACCCAAAATTAATCGCCCACGATTGCAGTACGTATGCACGTTGCTGACGTTCGGCAGGCACCACATCCGCGATATACGCGGCGATGGCCGGGCTGGGCAGCGAGGCGAACGCACCATAGACGAACAGAGCCGCGCCTAAAGACACAGGATCAGTGAGTACGGAAACGACCAGTAGGGCAGCCGCTGCGCCGATTTCGCCGATGATAATCATGGATTGGCGGCCGAATCTGTCGGACAAGGTACCGCCGAACAGGCAGCCGATGATTGCGCCGAAGCCGTACATGGCCACGACTGTGCCCACCACACCCTCATCGAGGCGCAGCGCGGAAACCAAATATATCGACAAGAATGAGGTCACGAAGCGACCCATCCACAGAATCAGAATCGCCAACCATAATCCCCAATACAGCAGGGACAGTCCGAATATCATACGCTGCTTCTTCACTCTCAATACCTTACCGGCTACCGACGGCGGAATAGCCGCGTTTTGGCGCGGGGTGCTGGGACAATAGCACCTATGGCTATCAAAAAAGGACCGACCAAGGGGTCGGGTGGCAAGCATCGCAACAAACTGAAGGGCTACGGCCCCACTCCCAAGGCCGAGGACCGCGTCTATCACAAAGCGTACAAGGCCAAGAAAGCGGCCGAACGTCGGCAGATGGCCGACCCGCGTCTGGCAGCCCGCCGTCGAGTGGACAAGTTCGCTTCGGCGGATACTTCGGATCTGGTGTACGGCCGTAATTCCGTGCTGGAAGCACTGCGCGTAGGCGTACCTTCTTCCACGCTGTACATCATGTCTCGTATTGAACATGACGATCGTACTCGCGAAATCGTGAAAATCGCTGGTATGAACGGCCTGCACATGCTGGAGGCCGATCGTCTGGAGATGGATCGTATCGCCCGCTCTGGCAACCATCAGGGCGTGATTCTGAAGGTCGATCCGTTCCAGTACTCCTCGCTGAACGAGCTGGCCGATCGTGCTGAGAAGAAGGCCAAGGCAATGGAGGCCGCGAATTCGGCGGCCGCCCGTATTGCTGCGCGACCGCTGTTTATCGCATTGGACGGCGTGACCGATCCGCAGAACCTGGGTGCCGTGATTCGTTCGGCGGCCGCATTCGGTGCCAATGGTGTGATTCTGCCGGAACGCCGTTCCGCTTCAGTGAACGCCGCCGCTTGGAAGGTGTCTGCCGGTGCGGCCGCGCATATGCCGGTGGCGCGCGTGGTGAACCTGACTAAGGCACTTGAGGGCTTGAAGGAGCGTGGATACTACGTTGTCGGCCTTGACGGTGGCGGCGATAAGCTCGTCGGCGAGACTGGCTTTGAATCCGATCCGCTCGTTGTAGTGCTCGGTTCGGAAGGCAGCGGTTTGGGCCGGCTGGTGCGCGAAACCTGCGACGCGATTGCCGGCATCCCGATCAGCTCGTCTGTTGAGTCGCTGAACGCTTCAGTGGCGGCGGGTATCAGCCTGTACGCGGTGTCCAACGCACGGCGCAAGGCTGCGGCGGAGTGATTGTCGCTTGAGGCCGTAATAGGTTGTACATACACGGAAGCCCCTCTATTTGAGGGGCTTCTTTGTGTGATAGGCTCACCTACAGACAGTCCACCGGATTGTCCGCTTAATGACTCCACACTGCCGCATCCGGATCGTCATCGGGGTTGTAGCCGTCGTCGTCCGGGTCGCTGTAGGTGGATTCGTCGTCAATGACGCCGGAATCGGCCTCTTCGTTAAGTTCGGCGAGTGCCTTGGAGTCAAGGCTGTAGCTCGGCAGAGCGTTGTCGATGTAGCTGGTCACGGCCTCGCCCATCGGCACGTCGTGGCCGGCCTTCTCCGCCAGGAACCAGCGATGGTCAAGCACCTCATGGAAGAACTGAGCAGGCTCGATCTGGGAGCGATATTCGCGCGGAATCATACGCACGGTCGGCTCGAACACCTCACGCATCCAGTCGGTGGCCACGATTTCCAGATCCTCGCCCTCACGCCACGTGGAGGCACGGTAGGCGTCAAGGTCGTTGAGCAGACGACGGGCCTGGTTCTCCTGCACGTCAAGGCCGGTGAGGCGCAGCAGCTTGCGGTTGGCGTAGCCGGCGTCCACCACGCGCGGGCGGACCAGCACACGCTTGCCGTCCTCGGCGGTCTTCATTTCCAGCTCGTCCACGTCGAAGCCCAGCTCGTTGAGCTTGTTGACGCGCTGCTCGATCTTCCACATTTCGTCCGGGTTGAACTTGTCGGTGTCGGTCAGGGCGCTCCACAGCGAGTGGTAGCGGTCGACTAGGCGGTTGCCCACCTCGATCTCATCCACGTCGCCGGGCAGTAGCTTGCCGGACGCCAAATCCATAAGTTCGCCGATGATGTTGGTGCGGGCCAAGTCGATATCGTATTCGCGCTGGCCGTCGGTGAGCTGGGCTTGCAGGTCACCGGTCTCGGCGTCCACCAGGAAGGCGGAGAAAGCGTCGGCGTCGCGCAGGAACAGGACGTTCGACAGGGACACATCGCCCCAGTAGAAGCCGGCCAGGTGCAGGCGCACCAGCAGCACGGCGAGGGCGTCAATCAGTCGTTCGGCGGTGTCCGGGCGCAGGTTGCGGGCGAACAACGCACGGTACGGCAGCGAGAACTTCAAGTGCCGGGTGACCAGAATCGCCTCCAGCGGCTCCCCTTCACGGGTATGACGGCCGATGACCACGGCGATCGGGGTCACAGTTGGCAGTTCGAGCTTCTGCAGTCGACGCAGGATCTCGTACTCTCGCTCGGCCACCTGGCGCGTGATCTCCTTCATGGCGTACACCTCGTCGCCCACGTGCACGAATCGCACGACGTGGCGGGAGATGCCTCGCGGCAGGTTGGCCAGCAGGTCCTTAGGCCAGGTGGCCAAGGGCTTGTGCCAGGGCAGCGTGAACATCTTTGGGTTCGAGCTGGCGGCGGTGATTTTCAGTGCTTGCGGTTCGGCTGAATTGGCGTGTTCGTCTTCGGCTTTGACAGACGTGGCCTTCAGCGCACGCGGATCCATCTGGGGCAATTCGTTCAACTCCATGTGTTCGATTTTACGTGTCGTTCGCGATGTGTGCTCCTTTGCCACGACTTCGGCGCGTTATGTTTACGGACGATTCAACTCGCCCCATGCCGCTCATTGCATATCGTTGGACTTGGTTTGCTGTGCAAGCTGCAAACGCAGCTCATCGATCTGCCGCTGCAGGCTCTCGATATAACGTGTTTGCTTGCAGATGATCAAATCGCGCACGTCACGCACATCGACCTTGCTGACTTCTCTGTCTTGCTCCGTGTCCATATCCACAGAAAACAGGCGTTCCGGGCTGCTTGCCACTTCCAGATCTTCCAGCTGCATTTTCTTCCGCCATCGGTCCATGCAGCGTTCAATACGTTTTTCGCCTATGAGCTCAGGCCCTAGTCCCGCCTCACGGAACAGGTACGTGGGCGATTCGCCGGCATCGGCGCGCATCACGCATTCCCGTTTGAACCACTCGGCATACCTGATGCGTGATGGCGATACCTTCACCACCGCCCGCAGCTTGATCAGACGTTTTATCTGTGCGGATGAGAACGAGGCCTTGCTATGCGTCATGCTTTTCCTCCGTCGGCACGGAACTGGTGTGATGACTCGGTATCATCGGAGCGATATCGCACGCGTAGTTTCAACACGGCAAATGCGATGACAAGTATGACGGCCGCAACACCGGCGATACCTCCCACGGCGGCACCGGTATTGCCGATAACGCCAGGATTGCCCGGCATCTCTCCTGGGTTGTGTTCGTGTTCAGGCGGGGTGGGCGGAGTACTGGTGCTGAATTTCGGCTCTACCGTGATGTTGAGATCGGCGGCCGTATCTCCGCTGCCGGGAATCGAGATGAGGAACGGATCACAGTCGTATGCCTTGTTGGCTTTCGCCGAATCCGTGCGGGAGACCAGATATAGGCCAAGCGGTAGGTTCTGGAAAGTAAGTTGGCCAGCTGCATTGGTGGTGCCGGAATGCTGGTATAGCTTGTTTTTCGCCGCGTGTGCAGCCAGCTTCTTGGCGGCATCGTGATATTCGCTCGATGTCAGGCGTTCCCAATCGGCAGTGAGACCGGAAAAATCACTGACGGTTTTATATGAGGAAACGCTACCGTTGCTGTTCGTTGTGACGGTAGCGACGCGCACGATGGCGTAGGTATCGCCGGCAAGTGATTTGGGCGCGGCTGTATCTCGGCCCCATACGGCATTGATGGTGAGAGTGCCGAAGGAATCAGCTTGCGCGTATGGCACCATGAAGCCGAAAGACACAAGACCAGTGAGGATGATAGTAATGGTGGCGGCAATCATGGCAGCAATGCGCGCCGCACCATACTCGCTTCCGCTATGCGGGTCTAACATGTCTGCCCGGTCCTTTCCGCCGTGATGAATGTGATTGGTTATTTGTACTGTCTGGCTGAGGAGGCAAGTCACCGTCCGGCTCGATGGCTGCGGAGCTAGAATCATCAGACGCGACCTTGGCGCTCCCACTCTGCCGGCGTCGCCGCTCATGCCGTTGCCACAAATGCCATGCGATGAGCAAGGCAATCAATGCGAGAGACGGCAACAAGTACTGCAGCGGGATGTCCACGTGGAATGTGGATTTGGCGTCATTCTGCTGCTGTGGTGTGTACGGGATGCGATGACCGCGCACCAGCAGCCGGTGCGTGTTGACCGCATACGGTGTGCAGGTGATGAGCGTGACCAAATCCTTGCCGGGCTCGATTGCCAGTTGTTTGGTATCGGTCGGCAGAACGGTAGTGATCTTATCGACCTGATACGCATACGTGTCTTTAAGTATTGTGATGTAGAACTTGTCGCCTTTTTTCATAAGGTTCAAGTCCGTGAACAGTTTTGCCGTGGGCAAGCCCCGGTGGCCAGACAGCGCCGCATGAGTGGACGCGCCGCCAACTGGCAGTGAGGTCTGTTCCAAGTGACCGATGCCTATCTGCAGCACTTTCTCGGCGGTACCGTGGTAGATGGGCAGGGTCTCGTGCAGACGGGGCATGGTGATGTATCCCATCATGCCGTCGCCGCTCAGATTGAGGAGGTTATTGTATTCCTTGCTGACTGCTTCGGTGTTGACGGCTGCGGCAAGCGCATCCGTGGCACCGGCATTATTGGCGGCTAACTGTTCGTTATAGGCGTGCGCGGCGGCCAGCATCTGCTGATACTGCTTATCAGAGATGGATTGTGTTGCGGCATCATAGTTGGTGACCGCGCGCGAAGCGTTCCGCATGACGAGGAAGTTGCTGATGGTCGGATAGAACAGCACGAGCAGCCCTATCGCGATCACCAGCAGCGGCACAAGGCCGCGCAGCTTCCTCTTCATACTTCTCCTTGTCCGGGGAGGCGATGGTCTTGCCTCCCTATGTTGTTATGCTCCTCTTGGCAAGTCGGCTCAGGCTGCGTGCTTAGAGGACTTGCGGTTGGACTTCACGTACCAGCCGGCGCCCAGAGCCACGATCAGCACGCCGAACACCGTGAACAAAGCCGTACCCATACCACCGGTGGAGGGCAGCTCGATGCCCTTCTTGTTTTCTACGGTTATGGAGGTGGCAGGATTGTCTGCGTCGTAGGTTTCGCCGGACTTGATAACACCCCAGTTGAGCAGCTTGCCGTCAGCGTTGTAGTTAGCCTTGATTTCCACCGTGATCGGAGCGGTCAGCTTGTTATAGTGGGCAGGCGCCTTAGTTTCCACAACCTTGTAGGTGCCTTCCTTCAGACCGGTGAACTTCAGAACACCATGGCCGTTGGTCTTGACCGCTGTATCCGCAGCAGCGGTATCGTTGGCTCCTTTCGGACGGAAGGAGTTTTCATCAGGATTCACCGATGCAAGAGCAATCTTGTGGCCCTGAGCATCCTGAAGCTCGAACTGAGCGCCTGCAAGCTTCGTATCAGTGTTGTCTGCATCCACCTTGTTGATATCGAAGTTGAAGGTGTAGGTGTAGGTCTTGTCTTCGCCGGTTTCACCAGTACTGTTGCTGGATGGATCATTGCTGTAGATGATCTTCGCGGTGTTGTCGTTACCATTACCCGCAACGGCCGCATCAGTGTTCAAAGTGGCGGAGTACTCGACGGTGATGGTCTTGCCGGCATCATGCTGGTGCTTGGTCTTGAAATCGGTCATGTTGACTTCAAGAGAAGTCGTGCCTGAGATTGTGTTCTTAGTGAACGTGGCAGTGTAATCACCAGTGTCTACTGCGGTGCCGTCAATCTTCACAACGGCGGTAAAGGCGTTGCCAGTTGCAGCAGTGTTGTTCAACGTGAGACCCTTGGACAGGGTATCGGTGAACTTGAAGGTGTAGTTGGTGTACTCGGCCATATCCGGCACGGTGGAGGCGAGCTTGAAGTTCACGGTATCGCCGATCTGAGCGCTGTTGTGCGTGGAATCCTCATTACCGTTCTGAACGGTCTTCTGGATAGTCGGGTAGGTGCTCTTCAGGTTCTGTTTCACGGGGGTGCTGTTCTTCACGTTCAGCAACATGGCGTCCGTACCACGCTTAGTGGTGGTGTCGGTGGAACCGGCAGCCGGGCTTACCACATAGTAGCCGTAAGACAGGTTGTTGATAGTAGCGGTATAGGTGTTGCCGTTCACAGCAGCAATTGCCTCGTGCTTCAGAGAGGCACCAAAGTCCTTCTGAGACTTGACCCAATCGGAAGCCTTCTTGGCGAAGTTAACGACGTTAGTGTCCTTCAGACTGGCAACGTAATCGTAAGCCTTTTGAGAAACGTTCTCCGCAGTTGCGCCTTCAACCTGCACAGTATGCAGGAAGAAATCATCCCAGCTGCTAATCAGTGCATAGCCACTGTTGGTAGCAGTGCCGTTTTCCACGGCTTCCTTGTCATAGGTGAACATCTGGTAGGCAGTGACGGTCTTGCCCTTGAATTCGGCATTGGAGCTGCTCACCTCGATGCTGCCGTCAGATGCGTTTGCCGCATTGGCGGTGGTAGCGCCGAGGCCGGCGACGCTGAACATCGTCGCTGCGGCGATAACGCCCGCCGCAAGCTTCTTGGTCAGTGAGTTCATCACTGGTTCCTTTCTCCTTGTTGTTGCCTCTCGGACTGTTGCGTGCCGAGAAGTAAGGTTGGTTGATATTGGGGTGCCCGCAACCGGAGTTACGGAAATCTTGACATCACGAGACCGCGTGGCGTCCTCGTTTTCGGGATGGGCCGGATGCGCCGCCCGCGTTTGCCTTGAAATACCAGGCGGTACCAAGTCCGAGCAGCAGCAGGCCGAACAGCATGAACCATTGGGTTCCCTGCCCGCCGGTTTCCGGCAATGGCACGGCATTGGTCACTGTGGCCACGTATTCCTTGTTAACGTCGCCAGTGGTGTTGTTCGGATCCGCCGCGTAGGAGACGGAGACCGAGTAGCCGGCGTCGGCAGGCGTCTTGCAACCTTCCGTGGCGTCAGCTCCGGCAGAGGTTGCACACTGGACGACATCCCCCTTGCCGAACATCATCCAGGTTTCGGTAACGGTGTACGTGTAGTAGCGCAGCGTTCCGGCATCATCGGTGAAGGCCACCGGCAGACCCGTGATCTTCTTGCGCCATGTGCTGCTCCAGAGCGAACCGTCGGAGGAATCCAATACCTCGGTCCAGCCGTTGGTCTTCGGTACGGCGTTGCAATCGCCGTCGAAGCACTGGATGGTTTCCGGCGTGACCTTCTCCCCCGCATCATTGGTGTAGGTCGCGGTGATCTTCAACGCGATGGCATCCGGACGAGTGACTCGGCCGTAATCCTTCCACACCTTCTGCACGGTCAGGTCAATGGTTCGGCAACCGTCCTTGCCGCACGGGTCCTGGCCGTCGT
>OLRU01002520.1_pt1 | contig 12826 bp, 11 predicted proteins | sample 1672961 | NCBI WGS metagenome assembly OLRU01 (sample SAMEA3136741, study PRJEB25190) | human gut metagenome | biome: human gut; feature: human-associated habitat; material: faeces | place: Austria | collected 2013 | reverse complement strand
ACGCCCGTACCCTTCATCATCGTTATCTACACCTGCCTAGGCGTTGGCATGCAGGCGCTGGTCACCCCGCTTAACACCTGGGGAATCAACACGCTGGACAACCGTGTTATCCAGCACGCGAATGCATTGCAGAACACGTTGAACCAGGTAGGCGCGTCGTTGGGCACAGCCATCTTGGTTTCCCTTTCCGCAACATCCACCTTCCTGTTCCCCGAGATGCCCGCAATCGAACAGGCCATGGCAGGCGACCGAATCGCATTCGCCTTCACGGCGCTTATCATGATCGCAATCTTTGCAGTTATCGTTGTCGCCGTACGCGACACTAAGAAGGAACCTTCCGCCGCAGAGCGCGCCAATGCTCTGCGCCTGCCCACCAAGGCAGACGATCACATCGCTGTGGACCTTGCTATGAACAAGCAGCCCTACTTCGTCCACAGCACCGACTCCATCCGCGAGGTTGCGCAGATTCTTGCCACCAACAAAACCTCTGGCGTTCCCGTGGTCGACGAACATATGAAAGTGGTCGGCTTTATTTCCGACGGCGACATCATGAAGTACATCGGACGCAGCGAAGGCGCCGTTCTGGACGCAACTCTCATGCTGTACCGCGCCACTGACAACGAAAACTTCATGCAGCGCGTTTCCGAACTGCTTGACTTGAACGTTATGCGCATTGCCACCAAAGGCGCTATTTCCGTTGAAAGCGGATCCGAACTTGACGAAGCATGCCGCCTGCTGGCTGAAAAGCGCATCAAGAAAGCACCAGTAGTAAGCGAAGACGGAACGCTCGTTGGCTCGCTTTCCCGCTCGGACGTTATTCGATCCACCATGGCAAACCTCGCTGCCATTGAAGCTCTTGCCAAGGGATCAAAGCCCGCAAACGCCTAGCAACCCAGACCCTCCTTTTCTCCCGCCCCGCATCAAACTTTGAACTGCACCCATTTCTCGTGTCCAAAAAGTGGGTTCAGTTCACTTTCGACCTGATGCGGGGCGTTTTGCTTTTGGAACCATGCTCACGGACTACAACGCGCGTAGTCGGCATGGGCGAACGAATCCCATCGCCTATGCACGCAGCGCCAACTTGCCGCACAAAGAAGACCCCCTTTATAATGTGACCGCATATTTTTGGTAACGGCTGCCTGCGCCTTTTGCGCAGGTGCTCACAAGCCGCAGGGGAATGAAGGTGAAAGTCCTTCGCTATACCAGTAACCGTAACTTCGAGCAGCCCTCGATCAAGTCGGAATGCCTGCCAGCCTGCGCCCTGGATAGAAGGAGCTCACGTGAGCAACACCACCTGCCGTCCTCGCGGCATAGCAAAGCGCGCCCTTGCGCTGCTTACGGCAATCGCCCTGGCAACCGCTCTAACCCCCAGCTTCGCCCTAGCAGAAGAAGCCAACAACTCGGCATCAATCACAGCAGAACAAAACCCCACAGCTAGCAGCGCAAGCAGCCCTTCCACAGCTGACTCCGCTGCAAACAAGGCAGACGCCACGCCAGATGTCAGCGAGAGCCAGGCATCGGGCTCCAGCAACTCCGCAGGGCACGCAACAACTAGCAGTTCAAAGGCAAACGCGGGCGAATCAGCAGACATCAGTAGCCTAAATAAAGCACCGAGCCAATCCGCGGATAGTGCCGAGCCCGCAAACCAGGCATCCAGCACCAAAGCAGATACCGTTTCAGCAACACTGAAGATCTCGGTTTACGGAACTACTTTGGTTTCGCATGCCTTCGATATCGAAAAAGGCAAAACTGTTGAAGACATGCTGAACTTGGCCGTCGAACAGGGCTACATCAACAGCTATTCTCACGGCAGCCCCTACCCTGGCTACACGGCATACTACGTGAACAGCATCACCGTAAACGGCATCGCATACACCCAACCCGCTAACTACTCGGAATACTGGTCAAGCACCATTAACGGCGCTTGGGAAAGCGACGGCATCAACGGCAACAAGATTGAATCCGACGGCTTTTCTTACGAGCTGAGCTACGTCTCAAACGATCCCAATACCAAATTCGAGGATTACCCAACCAGCCCTAACGCCCCCCATCCCGACAAGACAACGGGCAGCGACACCACTTCGTACGTAAAGAGCGGAGGCAACACCAGCACAGTAACCTCCGCTCCCACTTCTTCCAACAACGCAGCGCTTTCTTGGAAGAAAGCCTACGGCAACGGCAATTACTCAGAAATCCTTACGCTGGGCGATTCGATCTACTTCGCCTCATCGCTCCTCAATGCCGACTGGACCCCGAAAACCGCCGTGCTGCACCGCCTGAACTCCAAGGGCGAGGAAACCGCATCGCTTCAGTTGTTCGGCACCATTGATGCTTCTGCCTGCCGCATGGCGTACACCGACGGCGTTATCATCATTCCCCTTTCCAACGGCCGTTTGCAGGGCGTATCTGCGAGCGAGATGAAAACGCTTTGGGTGTCGGGCGCCATCACATCGGGAGCTCAGAACATTTCCACCGTAACCGCCTCTGGCGGCATGGTATTCACCGGCACCGCCAATTCGCTTGACACGAACTACAACGCCACAACGGGCACGTTCTTCGGCATTAACGCCATCACCGGCGAACGGGTTTGGGCAAACGAAGAGGCGAACACAGGCTTCTACTGGAGCGGCGCATGCAAGGTGGGCAGCGTCTTGCTGTATGGCAACGACGCTGGTGTGCTTGCCGCCGTTAACCCCGCAACGGGCAAAACCGTTTCTACGCTTAAGCTGTCATCCGCAATTCGCTCCACGGTAATCTCGAACAGCGCTGAAACCGAAGCGTACGTCACAACGAACGACGGCACGCTGCACAAGATTTCAGTAGCCTCCGATGGCTCGCTTTCCGAATCGAATGCCGCCCTCTTCGCCAGCAAAAGCACCAGCACAGCAACCCTTTTCCAGGGTAACCTGTTCGTTGGCGGCGGCGCGGCTGATTACACAGGAACGCTCAGCGTCGTCGATGCTGCAACCATGCAGATCAAGCACTCGGTTTCCCTGCCCTTCGAGGTGAAGAGCGCACCCTTGGTTGCCAAAGCGGCCGACGGCAACACGTATGCCTACTTCACCTGCAACGGCGCCGAGGGCACCTGGCCGAACTACACCAGCGGCGGCGCCTGGGTCTACTGCCTGGAAACCAACACCGCCACGAAGCTTTTCGATGCAACCGACAGCATGGCCAACTGGTGCACCAAGTCTATCGTCATGGGTGCTGATGGCACCTTGTACTGGACCAACGATTCCGGCACGCTGTTCGCCCTGGCAAACACCGCCTCTTCCAACAACGGCAACGATTCCGACAGCACCCAAACACCTGAAAAACCTGGAACCAACAACCAGCAGAACAACAAGGCACCTGGCAGCAATGCGAGCGAGCATGCTCTCGCCGCAACCCCCATTAGTGCTGGCAATGCATCTGCTGCAGCCCAAGCGCCCCTGAGCGATGCTGAAGCACTGGCCGAAAATGAAGCCTCCAACGAAGAGGAAAACGGCAGCGCTGTTACTAGCGCATCTTCCGCTCGTGGCACCTCATCCAACAACAGCAACGATTCAAAGGGCGCTCCCTGGCTGCCCATCGCAGGTATTGTTGCAGGCTGCGCCGGCCTGGTTGCCGTGGGTGCCTTCCTGTTCCGTCGCCGTTCTTTGTAGGCTGGAGTTATGGCTGAAGATCCGAAAAAACTCACCCATGCCCACAAGATAGCGCTTGGCATAATCTCGGCTGCTTGCTGCTGCCTTATTGGCATTTCGGCGTTCGCGCTTGCTGCACCCGATGCGCTGAACCAGGGCAATCAAGCCGAAGCTACGCAACAGGCAAACTCCGCTTCAACCGACTACGGCAACGACGTTCCGCAAGAGGGCCAATCGGACAATGCGACCCAAGACGGCAACGCCCAAGACGAAAGCAGCAGCGCGTCGGGCAGCCAGAGCAAAAGCACTGAAAAGGAAAACGGCACCTCGAGCAGCTCCGGCAACAAGGCAAGCTCTTCCAGCAACAGTTCAAGCAGCAATGGCAATTCCCAAGGCACAACAGCAAGCTCCGCCGCTTCTAGCACCGTTACGGTGTCGGTATCCGTTTCCAGCAGCGCCGCCGATGGGCGCGTTTCGGGTAGCGCCCACCCCACCTTCAAGAAGGGCGCTACCGCCTACGATGCCCTGTGCGCCACCGGCCTTTCGGTTAGCACGAAAAGCAGCCAGTACGGGCTCTACGTGAGCGCTATCGGCGGCTTGGCGGAATTCGAATACGGCGGGAAAAGCGGCTGGATGTACTCCGTCAACGGAAGCGCGCCAAACGTTTCTTGCGGAAAGTACGTGCTCAAAGACGGGGACACCGTTTCCTGGTACTACGTTAAGTAAATGAAGCCCACCGCCTTCGACAATTTTCACCCCGCACTTGCCCTGGTCTATTTCGCCGTAGCCTTGGTGCTTGCCATGGCCGCACCTCACCCAACACTCCTGGCTCTTTCCTTTGTCATCGCAGCGCTCTATGGGGTGTGGCTGCGCGGCGGTAGAGCTATTGCGCGGTCGCTCACATGGCAGCTTCCCCTACTCGCCGTTATCGTTGCGGTAAACCCTCTGTTCAGCTCCACGGGCACTACCGAGTTGTTCCGCATAGGCACGCAGGCGGTGTATGCCGAAGGCTACGCCAACGCTGCTACTATGGCACTACTGCTCCTGTGCGTGATGCAATGGTTCGCCAACGCCGATGCCGTTCTGGGTTCGGACAAGGTAATGGGCGCATTGGGCGGCATCTTGCCCACCATCAGCCTGATGATCTCCATGATCATGCGTCTTATTCCGCAATTCGTACGACGCGGGCATGCCGTCAGCAACGCATTGAATGCTTGCACCGCAGCACGTAACCCCAGCACCACCATGGTTTCCGGTGATGTTTTCGCCGAAGAGGCAGAATCCGCCCCAGCCGCCAAAGAAGAGCACGAGGCGAAACGCGCCCGCCACCAGAAACGACACGCCGAGCAAAATGGTGCGAACAAGCCCGCACGGCGATTTTCCGCAATTCGCTTTGCCGATCACCTGCGCACTGTCACCACGCTCATGGGGTGGAGCATGGAAAACTCGCTGGAAACCGCCGATTCCATGCACTGCCGCGGATGGGGCGCCAACCGCAAGCGGACAACCTTCCGCCGGAACCACTTCCGCACCTATGACGCGTTTGCGCTGGGCGCTCTCGCGTTGCTCTCCGTCGGAGCGGCCGCTGCCGCTTACACCCTCATGAACGGCTTCGGATTCTTCCCCGCCTTCCATGGCAGCCTGGGCAACCCGCTTGCTGCCCTCTATGCGCTGGCCCTGTGTTTCCCCCTCATGCTGGAACTGTTAGGAAAGGTGCGCCGATGAGCGCCGCTTTAACATTCGACAATTTCGCGTTCTCTTACCAAGCCGCCGCTGAAGCAGAGCTGCTAACAGAACGCTTCGCCGCACAACCGAACCAAGACGGGCGCCCCCTTATCGGGCCCCTTTGCACGGAAATCGAAGAAGGATCGTTTACGCTGATCACCGGCGCCACAGGCTGCGGCAAAACCACGCTGCTGCGCTGCTGCAAGCCAGAGCTTGCCCCCAACGGGATCCACACGGGCGCGATCAAAATCTTCGGGAAAGATTCCTCCACTCTGAGCGCCGAAGAATCGGCAAGCACCATTGACTTCGTTATGCAGAACCCCGACAACCAGATGGTATGTTCTGAGCCTTGGCACGAATTGGCTTTCGGCCTGGAAAACTTGGCTGTCTCCCAAGATGCCATGCGTCGCCGCGTTGCGGAGATTGCCCACTTCTTCGGCATGAACAGCTGGCTGCATCAAAACGTGAACAATCTTTCAGGAGGGCAAAAGCAATTGCTGGCTCTTGCCAGCGCACTCGCCTGCGCCCCTTGCCTGCTCTTGCTCGACGAACCCACCAGTCAGCTAGACCCCGTGGCCGCCCATTCGCTGGCGCACGCCCTCTTCCGCATTAACCGCGAGCTGGGCATTACCGTGCTTGCCACCACCCATGCCCCCGAGCTTATGGCACCCTACGCCACGCAAAGGCTCGCCCTGCAAAACGGCCAGCTTAAGGAAGCGGCACTCCCCACGTCTAAGGTATACATCCCTGCAGCGCCCACTGAAACCCCAGTTCAACGCACTAACGAACCAGTTCTGCAGGTTCGCGACGCTTCGTTTCGCTACGAGCGCAAAGCACCCTTCGTCCTTAAGGGCTGCAACCTTACCGTGCAAAAAGGCACCCTGCACGCTATTGTGGGCGGCAACGGATGCGGCAAATCAACCCTGCTGGCACTTGCGGCGGGAACAATGCGCCCCGAACGCGGCCGCATAAAAGCGCTGCTTCGAGAAAGCCAAGGGTTCATTCCGCAAGATCCGAAAGCGCTGTTCGTGTGCGACTCCGTTGCCGAAGAACTGCACGACTGGCAACGCGCATGCGGCTATGGGGACGAAGAAATTGACGCCATGATGCGGCGCTTGAGGCTGCAGGGGCTGGAAAACCTACATCCCTATGATCTTTCCGGCGGCCAGCAACAGCTGCTAGCGTTCGCAAAAGTGCTGCTCACACGCCCAAAGCTGTTGCTTCTCGACGAAGCAACTAAAGGACTCGATACCGAAGCAAAGCTCATGGTTGCAAAGCTCTGCCGCGCACTGACAGCAGAGGGAGTCACCATAGTCATGGCGACACACGACCTGCCCTTTACGGCTTGCGCAGCAGACGCCATAACCATGCTCTTCGACGGTGAAGACGCTTGCACCGAAACACCGAGCGAATTCTTCCACAACAACTTGTTCTACCGCGCTACCGAAAACGACTTCACACGCGCTTGGGGGAGCCTGTGAGCACCCCAGCAAAACATATGTTGCGCTCTGCCGCCGAAACAGTTGCCCTGCTGGCACCCCTTGCCGCTTTGTTGACATGCGCATACTTGCAGATCGAACAGTCGGGGTTGCTCACGCTGCTGGTAGGTTGCGCTGCACTGGCGGTATTCTTCTGCGGGTTCGAGGCGGGAAAACCCGCCCTGCGCCAAATCATGCCCACGGCAACCCTAGGAGCATTGGCAGCAGCGGGACGTATCCTATTTGCCCCCATTCCCGACTTCAAGCCAGTCAGCGCCATCTGCATCATTGCCGGAGCGGTGTTCGGCAAGCACAGCGGCTTCATGGTGGGGGCACTTGCAGCGCTGTGCTCCAACTTCTTCTTCGGACAGGGACCGTGGACGCCCTGGCAGATGTATGCCTGGGGATTGGTAGGATACGTTGCCGGCGTATTGGCAAACAACGGCGTATTTGCGTTGAGCGAACGGCTTGGTGCCCATGGTCCCAGCTTGGGAACCGTCGTTCTGCTCTGCTATGGCTTTCTGTCCGGATTGGGCTACGGCTTCATCCTGAACAGTTGGTATATCGTGGCATTCCTGGTACCGGTAACGTGGCAAGGGGCGCTGGCAGCCTACCTGGCCGGCCTGCCGCTAGACTTGGTCCATAGCGTAGCCACCGTGATATTCCTTTCCGCCCTCTACCTACCCTGGAAACGGAAACTAGAACGCATCAAACGCAAATACGCCCTGCGGTAAAAGTATTATTTGGTGTTAGCCCGATGCACAGGATTCCCAATTTATTTAGCTTAATCTGACTTGTTTTTCAGATTTGAAGTTATGAAGTCACAAAGCCTGTCGGCATTTTCGTTTCTCGAATCCGAATAAATTGCCGAAACCGGAAAATGAACCCCTTCTTGCGAAACAAATGGAAGGCTGACAACGTCAGGTATCAAAACCTCCCAAGCAGATCCGCTGATAGCGAGAAGGGCGGCATCTTCATTGTCCGAAAAAAAATCCCCAATGCTCTCCCGGCTGTTGTTGAGCATCTCAAAATGAAGATTCACCCCATAATCAGAAGCCAAATCTTTCAAATAAGGGCAAACTTCTTCCGCATGAAACGGCAAAGCAAGTTTGACCGTTTTCAAATCATGCACTGAAAGTGCATCCCGAGATACCAACGGGTTATTCGACCCCACTAGAAGATTAGGCGATACAGAATAGAGAAACTTTCGCTTAAAACCCTCGAGCATCGGGGTACCGAGCAGGACAGCAAAGTCAATATAGCCCAACCTCAAACCAGACAAGCACCCCTCGTTGGGCAATTCGATCAGACTTTCCACCCAACCACTATTTCCTAGCAGACCCTTTACAAACGGAGGAATCAAGGAGTCCCCTTCACCCCAAGACGCAATAGCGCACCTCATTTTTCCTTCGTCGGAAATACGTAACCTATACGAGGAAGCGATTGAGCCTATTTTGCCTGCATGGTGGATAACCGCTTCTGCCTCTTCGGCAATTAACAACCCCACGTCTGTCGGCGATATAGTTTTCCCCGATGACACAATCAGCTTCAAGCCCAGTTCCGACTCCAAAGTCCTTATGGCCTTCGAAACAGCCTGGGGAGTTACGAACTGCTCTTTTGCGGCACGGGAATAGCTCCCTAGATGAATCGCAGAAACAAGATACTCAAGTTGACTGATATTCATTGCCCCTCCAAAAAAGAAAGGGTCGCCAGCCGTCAATGAATGGCGACCCTCTTGCATAAGACTAACTCCGCAGAGGATCAGAAAACTCAAAGACACCTATCTGCGTTTCCCTATCTTCAGCGTAATAGCTCCCTCCAACATTTCTAACCGCCCCAGCGCCAACGCCTACGTCTTTTTCACCAGCGGCATTCCAAATCGGCTTTGTCGAATTAACCAACAACCCAGCACCATCATAAAGAGAGGCACAGGCGCCAATCTTGCCTTCGGAAATTGAACTATTCGTCTTCATATATGCCCAACCCGTAACGCAATTCCGACTTCCAGACCAGGACATAGATTCTATCCCGGCTTTATGGGCAACCGTAATTCCCCCATAGGTATAGGCTTTCTGATTGCCCCAAACTTTGCAATTTACTGCTACTCGCCCTGGACCAACTCCCATTGATATTCAGCACCCGAATCCATCGTTGCCACAATCATCAACCCGTCCATTTTAGAGGCGACTTTTTCTGCAAGTTGATGCCACCGGGGTCCGTTGTCATTCACCAATTGGGAACAGGCAGATTCGCCCAAATCGACAAGACAACCAATTCTCAAAGAGGAAGAACCCGCATCACAACGATTGGGCATCGAACCCGACTCAAGAATTTCATCCTGATCAGCCGCGGAGAAAACACCGCATTCGCCCTCCCCCGAAACCGAAAGAGCAACAAGGGAGCCGCGAGATTCCCCAAGAATAAAAGAGACATCAAGATCGTATGAAGCAAGACAACGCCAATTTTCCTCGGCCCCGCCAAGCAGCACAGAAGGTTCACCCAAGCTAAGCAACGTTTTATGATCTTGGTCAACAAGAAAAACGTTCCGCCCCGATGGGGTATTCCCTGAAGCGTCATCCGCCGATTGGCTTGAGTTTGCACAGCCTAACAATCCGAGGGCAAACACCAACAACATGACAACATTGAGGAAACGCATAGCTACACCTCTTCTGCAAGGGAACCCCTCCTTTGCGAACTGAATCGGAGCATTTGCTCAAACTTTCGCAATTCAGCGGAATTCCCAAATCGACCGATAATGAATCAGCCTATTCAGCCAGACCATTCAGCATTAAGGAAAAAAGGTTTAGGGCATTAACGATTAGTTGTAGATGACGACGAGCCCATAGGAACTCCCAATCAGCAGTGCAAAATAGCGCAGGGCCCGATAATGCACTGCTGCTATCGGGGCCTCTTTTTCACTGTTGGCGCCCCTGCTCCCGAAGGGCTTCGTTGGAAACAGACAATCCCTAAGCGGCTATCGTCGATGCCGAGTCGATTCACCCAAGCCTATCCCCGTTACCCGAACAGACAGCCCGCTGCAACCAAGCAAACCTTAAAGCAAAGGCTTTCGTATCGCGATGTCGTTTCCCTGCAAGCGCGCTGCATCCGCTACACTTCTTACGTGCACACACTTAAAGGAGCCCCTTCCATGAACATGCCCCACTGCTCTGCGCAAAAGCAATGCGGAGCCTGCCAGCTGCTTTCCCTTCCTTACGAGAAACAGCTGGAACGCAAGCAAAACAAGATGATTGAACTCTTCAAGCCTTTCGCAGGCGAGGGCACCGTGTTCAACCCCATTGCAGGGATGGACGAACCCTATTACTACCGCAACAAGGTCACTTCGCCCTATGTTCCAGGACGGAAAACCAAAGGCGGAAAGAAACCTCGGGGCAAGAAGGGCAATGCCGGCGCCAAGGGCGCACCGCAGCACGAAATCCTTTGCGGCATGTACGCAGCTGGCACGCACCGCGTCATCAACACCGATTCCTGCCTCTTGGAAAACAAAGACGCCAAGCAGGCGGTTTTGGCTATTCGGTCGCTCATGCAGCGCTACCACATGGAGCCTTATAACGAAGACGCCAACACAGGCTTCATTCGTCACGCCGTTATACGCGTAGGGCACACCACCGGCGAATTGCTGGTCACCGTCGTTACTAACGGCAAGGAGTTTCCCGCCTCGCGCAATTTTTGCCGCGAGCTAAAAAAGCGCTGCCCCGCCATCACCACCGTGGTGCAGAACGTAAACACCCGCCAAACCAACGTGATCTTGGGCGATGAAGGCGAAAAGACGCTCTATGGCCCAGGATTCATAATCGACGAGCTTTGCGGGCTTACGTTTCGCATTTCATCGCATTCGTTTTACCAGGTCAACGCCACGCAAACCGAGGTGCTGTACCGAAAGGCCATCGAGATGGCGCATTTTACCGGCACTGAAACAGCCATGGACGCCTACTGCGGAACAGGCACCATCGGCCTAGTGGCGGCAAAGGGGCTGCCTGGTGCCGAAACCGCCCACGCTGCACGCGTAATTGGCGTAGACAACGTGGCATCCGCCATTAAAGACGCGCGCGAAAACGCCCGCCACAACGGCATCGAAAATGCCGATTTCACCGCTGAAGATGCCGGGCATTTCATGGATAAGCTGGCAAGGGAAGGCGAACCGCTCGATGTTCTGCTGATGGATCCGCCACGCGCAGGATCAAATGAGCAGTTCCTTCGTTCTGCTTGCAGCTTGGCGCCGAAGCGCATCGTCTACATCTCCTGCAACCCCAACACGCAGGCACGCGACGTTGAATATCTCGTTAAGCACGGATACCAACTTACCGAGGTTCAGCCTGTCGACATGTTCCCCCACACCAACCACGTAGAGAACATCTGCGCACTTGAGCTGCAGTAATTAATCAAAGCTTTGCTTATACGCCCTGATCATTTTGGGCTGCACTTCCCGAACTCCGATCGAAAAAGGTAAGGCCGAGTTTGAGAAGTGCGCCTTATTTCGATCGGATGTATTTATTTGCTGAAGAGCAGTGAGGCAGAACGCTGCATACTGCCAGATGACGTTCATCAGAAACCGCCAGCCCGTATCCAAAACCCCCCTTCAAGCTTGCCTGCGCCCAAAGCCTCTTCATGCCCTCCCGAGTCCAAAGCAGCACTTCGCGGTTGCTTGAATCCAAGGCCCCCCTTCACGATTGCCCGCATCCAAAGCCCCTCATGTCATCCCGGGTCCAAAGATCCCCCTCGTGTCCGCCCGAGTCTAAAGCACCCCTCGTGTTCGCCCAAATCTTAACCAGAATTTGAATTTCTCTAAATGATACTTGACTACTCTCATATATCACTGTAAATTGGAACTGTTCTAATTCGAGGTTTTAAGGAGGGGCATAAATGAACAAGAACGCACAGATCATTCTTGACACCATCAATGCCTCTACCGATCACCCCACGGCAGAACAGGTGTATTTACACCTCAAGGAACGTGGCACAAAGGTTTCCATGGCAACGGTGTACAACAACCTTGCCAGTCTTTATGCCAAAGGCCTCATCCGTAAAGTGGCTGTTCCCGGCTTTCCCGATCGTTACGACAACGTCACCCGGCACGACCATTTAGTGTGCCAGAATTGTGGCAGGCTCGTTGATGTCTCGCTAGAGGATTTCACTGAGTCCATCCAGCGAGATTCTGGTGCCCAGATCATTTCATATGATTTGAACGTCACCTATCTCTGCCCTGAATGCACAGAAGCACGCGTTGGCAAAGACGCCCTTCATAACTAGCAATCATCTCGCGAAAGGAGCCCAAAATGAGCGAGAACAAGTATGCAGGTACCCAGACCGAAAAAAACCTTCAGGCAGCATTTGCTGGCGAGTCCCAGGCTCGCAACAAGTACACCTACTTCGCTTCCGTAGCTAAGAAGGAAGGTATGGAGCAGATTTCCGCCCTGTTCCTGAAGACCGCCGATAATGAAAAGGAACACGCAAAATTGTGGTTCAAGGAGCTCGGCGGCATCGGTGACACCGCAGCAAACCTCGCAGCTGCAGCTGATGGCGAAAACTACGAGTGGACCGATATGTACGATGACTTCGCCAAGACCGCAGAAGAAGAGGGCTTCAAGGCTCTGGCGGCCAAGTTCCGCATGGTTGGCGAAATCGAGAAGCATCATGAAGAGCGTTATCGTGCCCTTCTGAAGAACGTCGAAACCGCTCAGGTTTTCGAGAAGAGCGAAGTTAAGGTTTGGGAATGCCGTAACTGCGGCCACATCGTTGTTGGCACCAAGGCTCCTGAAGTTTGCCCCGTATGCGCTCACCCCAAGAGCTACTTCGAGGTGCACGCCGAGAACTACTAAGACGCAGCTCGCGCTCGAGCTTGCCATACAGGCGTCAAAACTTATCGCTTTAACGTAAAGAGACCGCATATGCGGTCTCTTTTTCATTTCCCCTTCCCTGCCACAACCACCCTCGCAGCAACCGTCTCCTACGGCAACCGTCCCACTGCGCCAGAAATGAGCC